>JGI24159J19872_10000054_pt1 | contig 57337 bp, 28 predicted proteins | sample Ectturendosymbi4_FD_19872 | JGI IMG/M metagenome (IMG submission 19872) | reverse complement strand
TGTCATGCGTAGGCTTGCTGAAAATAACCTCTGCGGATTGGATTAACTTTTTCGAACTAAACAAAGAGGGTCTATGTGGCAGTCACCTGTTGAGCCGACGGTCGTGCGTCAATTGGAGAATATTTTCCTGCCTCAACAGCGGTGTGAGGGTAGAAGGCGAAGGTCAGGCAATTGTTAGAATCATGCTTACATTCAATAGAAACGAAATACGCGTTGGTGAAAAATATAGGTTTTCAATTCAAGCTCATTCTACTGGGGACCATTTTGGGAACGACTTGATCTGTGCGGAAACAGCGGACGATCGAATGTGGTGATTGAATGAATGAATGAATGAATGAATGACTGAGAATGAATACTGTCTTTGCCGGGTGATGATTGTTTTGAGCTGCGCAAGTGTGGGCTGTGGGACAGGAAAAAAGGCACTGTGTGACATGTTTATTCCTTCAGGAATAAGGACGTGGGTGAAATACGTTTTGGCCGTGCCAATCGAGGTGTTCGTTATTTGTTTTCACATTTGCAAGAATTCGTTTTTTGGCAGCTGAGGCGAAGATAAAAAATATTGTGAAGTATGTTAATGATGTTCATTGATCGATTTTGGTTTTGCAAGAAATTGCAGTAGTGTCGAAAATAGTAAACTACGGTCTTTCGCTTCTTATGATAAAATTTTTTCTTTTCCCTCGTGAATGTACATACATATGTTCTTGCGATATCAGCAATTGTCTGCGTAATTTTCGCAAATCTTGTAACCCGTTATCGCTCGTTGTCTTGCCGAAGCATAGGCCACATTTCTGCGATCCGGCTGCAGAAAGCTACTTCCATCTTTCTGGGTCAATTCAACACGGTTACTGTTACTACACCAATTTGCGCGAGGTCAAGAAAGGAGCATTGCGTTCCAAGAAAAACGGTCAGCGTTGGTGGTAACGTGACGACGTCGAAGCATGGGCTTGCTGCCGTATCATTACCAAATGTCAAACTACTGTTTAAAACACCGGCATTTCGCGTCTCCAGACTAATTGCACCCTTCTGTAGGAGCCAATCGGCCTTCGCGAAATAACAGGTTTCATTTCACTGCATTTCTCCGGGAAATGCAGACAAAATGTTGCACATTCGATATTTTATCGCTAGTTACGACCCTTTCGGAATTCATCGTAAAGTTGCGAAATCGTCTCTTGAAGATGCGTGACTTGTATATTTTCAAGAAGACGCATGTTCATGAATTGTTGAGCGCTCGTCGTAAGTGGTTTCGCTACTTGAACAGTTCACGCGAACAAGCCACAAAGCAATATTTTGCAAACGCCTTGCAGCAGTACACCGTAAAAAATTTCTGTATGCTACGGGTCTTTTTCACAAACATCTGAACTTGCACGAGTTTGATTGTGTGGAAAGTCGTTGTATTTCATATTCAATCACTCAACATTGAGCAGACTTAATCGCTTTGCTGACCCCCTAAAAGCTTGAATGAAATATATTGAAGGTCCACGTAGCCTAATGACAACTTCTGCCATAAGCATTACCAAGTTCTCACGCTTTGCTGCCCACACCTCCAGTCATCCAATCAGATCAACTTCTTACAGCTGCCGCCATGTCGCAGCACGTCTCCGCTTGTAATAAAAAGATCAAAGCATCATTCGATTGCCGGCAAAGGTGTGGAGCGCCTCGTGTGGTGCCAAGATGTTGCGCAGATGGTCATGTTGCAGCCCCTTGACAAAAACTAGCTGGGCAGTGAGAACAGATTCTTGCTGAACCGAAAAGTCGCATGCGCAATGTGCATGCTCTTTTTCTAACGACCCCAGTTCCTGTCGTTGCAGCTTCGGAAGGAAGAGGAACATCGTTCTTGTACTTAGTTCCGGTGTTGCGCATGAGGTGATGACGATTGTTATCAAGCTAGATCTGTTGGTCAGAGCGTAATTGCAAGATCAGACCAGATATCGAAATAAGTCTTGCTCGCTGCTGCTTTTGTTTGCGCTGTCGTATCGTCAAGGCGAATACCTATTTGCTTAAGGTGTGCGTGGCCACTTGAAACTGTGTTGTGGAGGAAAATGAACGTAACTCTTTGTTGAACTTTGGTTATGTTCCAAATGATGCATTGGATTCACGTTGCTACACTTTCAGGCACAGGTAGCGCGGATTTCTTGATTTGCTGTGGCTTTAATCGATTGTTTAGAAATGGCCTCGTCAGAAGTTGTGGTTGCTGACGCACGCCTTTTTTAAATGTACTGTCCTTCATTTTCGAAGGATTTCTCGAAAATCAGGGCATTTCGTAACGAAGCATAACAGGGCATGCGCAGGTTTGCCTTGCGCAACAGCCAGATAGCCAAGGTTTCAAACGGGGTTTCAGGAGTCCAGTGACAGGGCAATCGAACAGATTCTGACAAATGGTTGACCCGTGAAATATGAAGCGGTAAGGTGTAGTTCCCATGTCTACTGCTGAAACCTGGTGCAGTGAGCGAAAATGCAGCTGTACTTGTTTCACAGTATTCGAGGTAAAACCTGTGTTTGACGCCACCGAAAGTGCGTTTGACCGTGTTTTAGAATTGCTTGGCCGGGCTGTCGAAGAATTTCGGCTGGGCAACAACACTGCCTCAGTGTCCCCGATGTTGATAATTAAATGGCTGTGGCTACGTTTTGTAAATTACTTCAGACACAGTTAATTTCGGCTTAGCTTGCTGACAAAAATGGAATGTCCTTTGTTGACTACAATGCTGCGTTTTCAAAAACAAATCTTGTTGCTTCAGGATAAATGCGCCGTGTTGGAAATGTCGCATAGCGTGCTTCAAAACCGCAGCATTCTACAATAAGTTTTCGTTTGCGCGTTGGGCCAAATCAAACTTCATTATACGAACATATTCTTGCTCAGTACCTTAAGTGGCACTTTGCTTAGTGACGTAGAATCAAAGCGTTAGACAAGCTTGTCAAAAATAGTTCTCCGAGACCTATCCGAGATTGCGGTACGGCCAAGACTTGTTTGCGTGAATGTTGGAGTGTAAAAAGATGATGTGAGCAACTGGGTGTTGAAAACTTGCTCATTCACTAATCTTCATGTTTCGTGATGTTCACTTAAAATACGCATTTCTTCGTGCCTTCGGGTCGTTGGCAATTATAGGTGAAGAAGTCGGAAAATGTTTTTTAGCTCTCTGAGTAATTCGCAAGAGCCGAAAGGAAATGTCGGTGAACAAAAAGGGTGAAAACGAGATTTCAGCGGAGGACTTCGAAATGCTTGAATTCCAATTACCATTCTACATTGCATGACGTCGATTCAGCAATGCATTGCTGATAGCGAGCGAGCGTGGTTCTAACTCTCACCTGGCAACATGCTTTAGGATTTTCGCGTGCTGGAAATGCGTTAAGGCTTTACCGAAAAAAAAGTATTTCAAGTTAGACTGGTGAGCTAGCTAATCATGTTTGCATACCTTCAAGAATTTCGAATTATTTTTGTTTCTTCTATGGTTGATTTGAATATCAGCCAGGGAGAGCTTAGATCAGTTCCGACTGGTAGACGCAACAGAAGATCTTTAACGCAAACATTCAGTCGCAACCGTCCGAACTTCGCTTATTGAGAAAAAAGTCGAAAGCAGCTTTGGAAGGGTTTTGACCTTTCAGTTGACGTATTAAGTAAGGGTCGGAGTCAATAATAGAACCAGACCAAAGCTGCAGTGAAGTGGAGAAGTTGATCGTAGGTGAAAAAGAAACCTGTAGTGGAAACAGTTTTGCTGAATTAACAACGAAACAAAACATGCGGCTTCTGTCCAGTTCTTCGCTGTGACACTTCCGGTGTTTGGTGTTGTGCACTGATTGAAAATAAGCAATTACGTTGATGTGAGAGGCGATGAGGTGTATTCTTCCTTACTGCTATATAATTCGAGGTACAATTCGAGTTCTGCAGATGCACGGAGTTCATAATGTTCCAACGAACGGGCTAGCCTTTGTTTCATCAGAAAGACAATTTTATCCCCGCCCACCCTCAAGTGACTCACGGAGGGCTATAGAAAAATTGCTGCATTCCATGTCCTGTTTCCTCTGAATTTTTTTGTCACTTTTGCCTAAAACCTGTAAACTCAGTAACTGCACTTTTAACATCTTTAAACACTTAAAGCACCAGACCCCTGGCAATAATCGATTGTTAAAACATGAATACGAGGTGTTGAAGAATAAAAGATATTGGTGGTGAGCTGGTAGTGTTTGGTTCTCAGCTATCCTCATGATACGTCGTTCAGCAGACTTTCACAACCATGACGTTTGTTTGGCAGTCCGCCTTTTTATTTACTATTTTCTCTTTTCGTGCTTCTTCATATGAAATAGCATTGCTTACTGTGGTGGAAGTAAGCAAACGGTAGTATTTAGGCCCTGACCTGCCCCAGTGGCATTTTCAAATAAATAACAAACAAACAACCACGACAGTACTACTGGATTAAACTTTGTTTTGCAAATACGCTTGGAAGATTTTAAAGCTGTATTCGTTCGTCATAATCGCCATCAGTTAGGACAGCTGGCGATCTGGAATAGCACGCTTGCTGTCCACACTTACCCAAGCGTCAACGTCCTGAGTTCTTCGCGAAAGCGCTGCAACTTTTGTGCGTGTGTATGTGATCCCAAGCACGACATGTGCAGTATAGAGGCATTCACGCGTGCTATTGCAGGAAGTTTTTGCTGTTTTCGTTTCCATCCTCCCATTATCTCAGGTTGCATCATTTTATACCGTAGTAAAGCAGCAGTGAGCCGCCGTCGCAGCTTCCAGTTCTGCGTTTGTTTCGGAGCCTGTTTTCCATAATGTCCAGCAAGGTTTTGTTGACTTTAGAAGATTAGAAAAACGGGTGAATGTGGGCGAACGAAGCAATTGCAAGTTTTTTCGAGTATTAGCCTTGCGCGTGCAAAACTCGTATCTTGCAGCGATGACTGAATTTCATCCTACTGTAAACTAAGCGAAACGAAGCATATTGCTTGCTTGTTGCTGAAGTTCGAGCGCGGCAGATCAGTGGAAGACAGCCATCCGCTATTGCTGTGGAAATTACCTGCTGTACCAAGTTGTTTTTTTTCAATTGAGGTTGTCGCCAATCAGTACACCACTTCAGGTCGACCATAGCTTGCATGTGTTAAAATAGTTCATGCAGAAAATCTTCGACTGGCAATGGTTGGCTGCGAGCCAGCAGGCTTCACTGAAATGACACATTTGCTCGCTGTCTTTGGCTGCTGCGCGTGCCGGGTTTGCAAGCAAGCTGCCTATTGTCGATGCAGATTGGTTAGCTGAGAGTCAGAAACCGCAAACGTGAGCAACATCATGTTGCTGCGTTAAAGTAACGCCGAATGTCCAGTTTCTACTGGTCACTGACGCGGTCGAAGGTATTGTTAGTATATCCTGCGTTCTTTTGCCAAGTTTAGAAAAGAAGGCAGAGTTAGCTGCGTTGCCCTTGTAGAGATTTGTTGCTGAAATATCGATATGTGCAGTCGAAACCATCGCAAAGCTAGGAATACAGAGCACGGCAGGCAGATTCTTCGAAGGCTTAGCAGCAAACCTAAGAGTCTTCAATTCTTTTGTAAAAATATTGTCATTGTGAAACTTTTTTTCTGTTTTAAGGTAATTGTTATGCAACAATTCCAGATTAAATTGTACCCTGGAAAATCCACCAGCTTTCCATAAATAAACTACACTCCAACATCAAAATTCACTTCCATAGATGTTTCAACAAATTTACCATCGCATGCTTGCATAAACGTGCAAAAATTTTTTAAAGGCAATATAATCTGTGACCAGATTGTAATCTGTGACCAGATTGTAATCTGTGACCTGGTGACGTACGGCGAATTGTTTCCCTTTGCGTAAGTTTTCACGATTGAAAGGTGATCAAGCGTTACTGATCAAACGACGTTATCCGATTTGTTTCATCAAACGAGTTGTGATGTTGCGTTTCACTGTCTTTACTGCCTAACAGATCACACAAAAGTGTTTAGAAGACTCGTAAAGATAAATGACTATAAAAAATGCCCTGGTCGTCCTGGGCCCCGCGCAATCAAATTGCTGTCGTGAAACACAGTTGTCGTTCGAAAGGTTTCAGGCACACCGAGAAACTGAGGGTGCAGACAAACGGAAGGAACATGACAAATATTTCAACTGTAAAACTCTCTCCTAATATGCTCTTGTGCTGTGGTTTTTCTGTTCACTGGAACACCGCAGCGACTTCGTCCTTTGTCGTTATTTGCAAACGCATTTTTCATATCGATCGCTGTTTTTGATTTCTTCGTGTTTTGTGTTTAAGTAACGTTTTTAGTGTCAAAAAGCGTCGATTCTGTGGTGACCACACGCGTTTTTTCAGGCGTTTGCAAATCGCAACCGTGAACATACTTCGGGCGTATGGATCATTAGCATGGCCACAGTGGTTCTGTCAAGTAGTTTCGAAAGACGAGAAAAAAAGTTCAAGTAACTTTTTTTATTACCTCATTTACTGCAGTGATTGTTCTTACATGCGTGCGTTATGTTAGCAGTACGTTTGGAACTGGCAGTCGATGCAAGGTATGCGGTTGTGAACCTAGCTTACGGAAAGCCACGTGTGTTAATGCATCTGACATTCTTAAAGTCTGAGTGTTGGTCTGTTGGCGAATTGTAGTTTACGCTGATTGAGTTGAGACACTCCCAAGTTTCAAAAAGTGTCTTCGTTGAGTTTCGTTTGCAAGACAGCATTGCATTGCATGCTGCACTTGCACGCCATTGGTGCTGCGCATAGCTTCCCATTCACGGGACGTACATTGGAAGGTCAAGCCTGTCGTCGCGTGAGGCTTTCCTGCTTTATAGGAACTGAACCGGCTGCCGTTTCCCACAGTTTTCCATGTTACCATTCGCCATTTGCTCGTCGGCAATCGTTGGTTTGTCCAGTATGTGCTTGCTCAGTGATCGATAAACTGACAACACGCTCATCAACCTGGTGGTCTCCCGAGTTACGAGACCACGTAAGCCTGAGTTTCGGTTTGGGTTTCTGAGATCGTGCTCGCAGATGCATTTCCTCTCGGTTAAGCTTCAGTAACGATCGTTTGTTATGGTTTGCACGTGCATTTCTTCTTCGACTTCCTTTTTAACTGAAAAGCTGTCCCGCCTGCTTGAATTCACTACCTCCATCTGACATAATTCTTTTACGAACCGGACGATCTTTTTAATGGGAAGCACCTTCATTTTATCAACAAAGCGTGTAATGAACAAAGAGCAGAGATCTCGTTCCTCTTGACAACAAATTTGTGAACGACTGCCGGACTAGTTGCGCCTGCGGAAGCAGCGTGTGCCACGTTTATAAAATGCCAGCTTCAACTATATACCCGCAGGCTTAAATTTCAGCAGTGTGTCATATACAACGGCCAAAAAATCAGGAAGTTATTTCGTTACATCCGTGAACCCTTCCAGTTTAATTTTTGCATTGCAGCGTGCGCAGATCCTTGCCACGGAATAACAATGTGGCGAAACAACCCAGGGTTCCTCACAGGTTAAAAAAAAACGAAGGTAAACAAGCTTTGCTTGGTTATGATTTGCCTGCTTTCAATGTCACCGGAAGATATTTTTCTGCAGAATCTCAGAGGCGATCGTCATTTTTCCTTTCTTGCGTTAATTTATCCTTGTTTGTGCAGTAACGAGATTTTAATGTCGCTTTTGACGTTGCCCATAAGACTGGTGCCGACAGCCTTTGGCTGCTTCTATTCTAAGTGTGTTCAAAAAGTGCTGGTGCGTGTGCGAAGCTTTTGGTCACTTATCCTGTGTTCGTTTATCTCACGCGTGGAACAGATTGTCTCAAAGCGCTGCTCAGGATTTGCTCAGTGAACCGAACCGTTTAGCTTCAGAGTTGCAAATGATAAAACGGTTTCGTCCTAACTAAGATTGAGGACTCTAAATCTTGGTGTTTGTGTAAGAGCAGCAATTTGTTGTAATGCCTTATTAGTTCATCCTCAAGCTGCTTTGTCCGTTGAGGATGATTGTCTGAAGTTTATCTGTTCACGTGCTGAAACCTACGTACGACGTCCATCTCAACGATGCGCAACATAGTATCGAGATATTCCACATTTCCCAGCATTAACTCCCACATGTTCATAATATCAAGCTTTGCTGTTGCCACAGTTGGTAAAAGGAAGTGCCTTAAGTACGCAAAAGATCAAAATGGTAATGGTGCGTTACAAGCGACTGGGCCATTCTAGCTCTCGAAATAGAAGAAAAATAGTCTTTGAAGCTTTCTAGGAAAATTATCGCTGAACCGTATTTTTATAAGACAAAAAAATAAGAGTTTTAGGTCCCCCCCGAGTAAAACGTGATTGTTGGGAAACAGTNTCCCAGATTGTGTCCCCTGGATTTGTAATTGGTATTACAATTGCACGTTGGGTCGCAAATAGGTGGTTTATCACAGCAATGTAGGTGCACAGGGTTGGTTTGCCTCACGAACGCGCTTGAGCAGCATATAAGCATCATTGGCTTACTGAGACTTCTCAGATGTGTACTTTTAAAAAGCTCCCAATCTAAACGCAACAGTTCAAGCATTTTTGCTTGGGTGCTGCTTTGCCACTGGTTTTGCGTTGGGAAGTGGTTGTCGGCATTGCGTCCTTGCAAGCCGTGCATTGCGCTCATAAATCACGTGACCGGGCCGGCACAGTGTGTTGGTGTGAGCGATATGTGTGTGAACAGATTGCCCGAAGCTGATGTCCTTTTTGTCACCTTCCAGGTTGCGAGCGAAATCGCGTGTGGTGCTTTTTCGGCTTCTTCATTGTTTGGTGTCATCATTTCTTGCTTCCACCACAGTCGGCTCTTGTCATTATGACACATTTTGTCAGGTCGCTTTGCAACGATCTTTCTTTGCGACGGCCAGGTACTGCTCGTAGCAGACTGACAGATTCGAATCTTGTCTCGAGACACCTTGTGATGAGTTCTGGTTTGTTTGGGACTTGCAGGGCGTTCGTTGTGTTGTGGTTTGAATTGATGACATTTGTCTGGACAGGTTTATTGTCTGCAACTGCTTTTGCCCAGAGATGCAGTGGAAACTTGACGGCAAAGTAGTTTCGACGTGATACCTGGTTCCGGTGCGTCCGCTCTTGGCAGCGTATTATGCTTGAAGTTCGACGAAGAGAGCGGCCGACTTCTATTCAACCTTTTTTTGTAGGAATTGTTTTTTTTCAAATTTGTGTGTAAGAGGTAAAAGCGTCGCAGTGAGGTCGGTGCTTCAGACAATGATTAAGCTTCCCCTCAGCCTGTGTTGCTTTCATCTGAGGTTCTTCATTGCGGTTTACGACGAAGATAGAAAATCAAACCCCACTGTGAAAGCAAGCAAGCATGCCAAAGTCTTGCAGTTAAGATCTGCTGTGAGAAATCGTACTGTATTGGCTGTTAACTAGTATAGATAGTCAGTTGAACCTCCGAACAAAGCCTACAGCAAGTAAGGTCAGTACCGAAAGCTTGCCGTTCACTTGTTTGTCTGTACTGGATAAGACTCCCAGGTCAAAGTATTTTGAGAAGTGGGAAATTATCAACTTTAAACGCACGCAATCCACCAATCACGTTCCATGACAGTCTATTTCGAAGCCCGGCGTTCCAACACAATTATAGGGTCGGTGATCAATTCGATTGCTAAAAAGCGCTCGTGCGCTGCGCGATCAGGTCGCTTGGTAACAGCGGCAACTGCACGACTGGTTTGCTGAGGAAGTCGTGGCTTGCCTTGCGTGAACCGCTTGGATTGGAGCAGAGTGTACGTGTAAAAGCCGACCTAGACTAGAACAGACGATGGGTTTCAGAAATTTAGCAGGCGCTTTGTTATTAAGGTCGAGGTAGTCGTTGTCACGCCACCACGTTTTACACCAAACCTCTTGGTCTTAATGTTTAGCATCGCAAGAAGTGGTGCAATGTAGCTAAAAAGGCGGTGAAAACGTGGAAACGCCGTTTTCAAAAAGTCTTTTAAGACCTCTAGGTCAGTGGTTCTCAACATTTTCACTGAAGGGAGCCAAATCCAGACCTGCAATTTTGTTAGAGAGCCGCACTAAAATTTTTTATTGCGATTCAACTGACACTTGTTTCGCTGCAGAACCAAGTCTGTTACACAAGCTATAAGAGGTGTTGCTTAAATGACTGCTGAGAGCCGCACAAAGAGTGCTTGAGAGCCGCATGCAGTTAGCAGAGCAGCTGTTGAGAACCACTGCTCTAGGTTTGCAGCTACAAAGTGCAAGAAAGAATTGCGTTCGATTACGAGTTAGGACAGTTGTGATTATGACAGACTGCATGCACATCTGCGCCTTTCTTCCATTTATAAAATAGAGGCACCACTCCATCGGATGTCACGCATCCGGCTGTACACCGCATGGTGCCAGTGCTGCAGCCTCGAAAACCCCGCGTGTTAACGGATGTTGTTTCTGACCAATGCAACTAGATTTTATGTTGCATGAACTATAAATGGCTTGTCTTCTACCCTGGAACTCTGTGCAGCGCTAGGCGCGCATGAAACAGGGCTTCTGAGTTTTATCACTTCTTCCACTTATGCAAGCCAATATCGTTGTTCTCATTCGAGCTTCTTCTGCCCGTTTTGAAAAGAAAAATAACGATTGCATAATGCGTAACACCCACGTTTTTCACCTACAAAGTTCGCTAGTTTTGTGAAGTTGAATAAATTGCTTGACGAACGCTTTCTTCATTTCCCGCCGTCGTGTATTACCTCTCGCCATGTTCAAATGTTGTATTCTCTAATTGAAAATCCGTTCTGTTTATCAGCAAATCTAGCTGTATCTGTGGCGCGTACTCTCACAGGATTAACAAGCATGCCTATCGGAGTCAACGTGCGCATGGATTTTTGCAAATAAAGATGTGAAGCTAAACCGGTAGAACAATTGGGTCGGGTTATGCGTGTCAGAATTTAGTTAATGTGACCACACGACCAGCATTTTACGTCACAAGGTATTGCTACAGTATAAAGCAGATTCTGATTTTCTCCAAGTTAATTACTATTACAGTAGCCTCAAAACTTGATCTGTAGTTGCACTTGCCCCGGCGGTGCATGTGTGAGCAGTTGTGGCAGCATCCATACAGCTTGGCGATATGGATGACGCACTTCTTTCAGCATTGCTTCAACGCTACGAAATTCAGTTTAGTTATGTGCTGTATTGGTCAGCTTGGGAGTTCTCGCAAATCGTGAAGAAGAACACAGAAGCTGCCGGAAGTAAAACAGACAAACTGACCGGGCGCTTTAGGCCTACGTCACAAAATATGCTTGGCTTGAGATAGGGCGGTTATTTCCGCGTGTACGTTGTTGATTAATTTCGAGTCCTTTGTTTTCGAGAGCTTCTTGCAGCGCACCCTACAGGGTTAGCAATCAGTTGTTTTATTTTCAAAATAGAACGTGTTGTTGCTCCTTTGTTTTGACAATCACTATTTGATCAACCGTGTATGCCGTCTTGTCATCAATCGCCGTTTGTTTGTAGCACATTTGCCAGGTTTACAGTGGGTTTTATTTTTCATTGGCCAAGTAGCTAGTTTTAATGAAACACTTAGTCGCTGCTTGCTTATGGACCACCTTTCGTTCATGTGCAATACCGACTTGTTCGTTGGCACCTAACATATGTTGCTGTTCTGCAGATGTAAAAGCTAATGTACACTTCTGTTGTTTTGTGTTCTTGGAAAGAAAATCTTTGCTTGGCTCTTTTTATTCGTAACAAACGCAATGGATAGGTCAGTTTTGACCCGTCCAGCTACATGCACGGGAAGTATTTCGACGCCAACGGAGTCATTCATGGAAAAGAGTTTGGCGCAACAGTCGAAGCTGTCCTTGTACAGCCATTTCAACACTTGCTATGAAAACCCGCAGCTTTCGCACCTTCCAGCCACGCAACGCAAACTGTCGGCCTGCGGGCGCCGTCCTTTAACCCCCCTCCGGGTCAAGTCGCACGTGACGCGACTCAGTCTCCCGATATTGAGCAACAGTACCATTTCTGCCGACCGTGACAGCGTCACATTGTTTTTTGACGGCACTGGTAGTTCGCGAAATGCCGAGGACAACCAAGCCGGTGGTCTGACCGTTGCGAAGACCCACTTGCCGCTTGGACGAAGTATCTCAAACGACACCGGTCAGTGCCAGGCCGTTAACCAGCTTTCTCCGGATCCCCCGACATCTTCGCTGAAACGTCCTTGCAGCATGGAATTTCTGGACCGTGGTCACCAAACTGCACGTGAGTCCCCCCTCAAGACGAGAGACTCGTCTACTGTTGTGAGGGAGCCTGTGCATTCTCGCTCGGACACAGAACCGTCCGTCAGTGCCAGAAACGGCTTCGGTATCGCCACTCCCAGCAGGGTCGTACGGCGACAGAAGCGTGAAGTTGCAGCAAACGCCGATGAGAAAAAGAACCGACGCAGATCTCTGCCTCAAATGTTTGCGCTCAAACGAAACTCACTGCCCGGCTTGAACTTGTTCAAATACGTCTTTTCACAAACAAGGTCAAATAGTCGAGAGAAGAACGTCGAAAACGATTTCGGGCACTACCAGGGCGCCGGGAGGCGTCGGTCGCTGCCCGAAGAAAAAGTAGCCGACTCCTCCCGGTCTGGTGCGGTCAATCATCCGCACAACTCGAGAAAAATGTCGTCAGCGTCTACTTCGTCGACGTCGTCGTCGTCCTCTGGAACTCGCTGGGTTTTAAACGACAGTCGAGAGGCCAAAGAAGGAAAGACACGGTAGGACGGCAATTTGCTGAGTTTTGTGTCTGAAGTTCCTGCTGAGGTTCACGGGTGTAGGCGGCAAGCCACACAGTGTTTTTCTCTTTTTACAGAGATTTTTCAGTCGGTCGAGATGAAAATCGATTTTTCTTGCTCCATCTCCATTGGGTTTTATTACCCAAAATAGGAACAAGACGCATACTGCATATCATAGCATCTAAAAAAGCTTGCTTTCGCTATTTCGGAATCCATAGGACCTTCTGTTCTCTAAACAGCTGTTCAATCACAATGAACGAAAAATATAATTTGAGCGATATGGTTCTTCAATGACGGTGTTTCCATGGGCAGTTGCCTATTTTAAATTTAAGATAATTATGCGTTATCATATCTGTCAAACAAACGCACGCGCATTTCGTCTCTTACTCAAACCTCACCGTCAGCCAACAATTGATTGGGCCGTTACTTACAGGAAGGATGCGATCGTTAATGCAAAACTGGCTGTTTTTGATTTGCCTTTGTTTACAGCAGCGTTTTTCATGCTCCTGTCCACCAACCAGCGATTTCAGCAGCCTTGCACAAAATTGCAGCAAGTCACGAAAAAATCGTTNCGTCTGCCGTTCGACGAACGTTTCGTCAGAATGGCAAATTTTNAACGATCATGTTCGAGCAAACATGTTGTTGATATCTATCTCTGAGTTGCTATTTCCGTGCTTTTGCATGGAACTGGGTCTACGCGATCTCAGTCAATAGTTTCGATCGAACCGGTTTGTGATTGTTATGCGCATTGCTTTCCGGTGCAGAAATCGGCTTTGTTTGTTGTGTCTCCAGGCTTTACCGTTCGGACGCTGCGCTTTTTTTGGTCACAGACCGAAATTTTATTTTGAAATGAATGAAAAAATTAGGCATTTCGGTCGGAATGTCTGAAAATATAGGCTAATCAACACTGCTACGGCGAGTTGTAATACAAATGTGTGAGACAAACGGCCGAAATGTCTCAGTGAAAAAATTTCTCCGCATGGAGGTGCTACTGCGATTCGGGGGGTGAAAGCAATGACAAACGCATGAAGACATGCACGATGTTGGTTCGTCCTCTCTGCAGCGCCTATCGAGTCATAATGTTTCCAAGGATTAGGTCTTTTCGTGTAGGGTATGGAAACGTGCAAATCCTTCAGTAAAATTAAGCTAATGGTACGAACGACATTTTGCAAACGTTTCGATAACTCCTCTTATCGTCATCAGTGCATTGCTAATCATTCTGGTCAATAAAGACGCAGTGGCCGTTTCATCAAATTCAGAAAGCGTGTGTTTTCACGGCTCGAGGGGGGTGGAAACTACCGAATGGTCACTAAACATCCAGACCTGGTCGAGGGAATCTGGTGGGATCGTGTCCAACAGCGCTTTGTCCCGGGGCATTACCCTTACATCTACGCTTAGAAACTGATAGAATTTAGATGTCTCAGAGATACCTGCCGGGGTCATGTTGTAATGGGACTAAGGATGGCAGAACACTCTCACCTGCTGCAGTGTGCATCGCGTAATTTTGCAACACTTTGCGCGGTATCAATGTTTGCAGCGCTTGTTAAAAGTTAAAGAAGTTTCGTGTGTTTGCTGCAAAAGAATAACGAAATTGGTAGTTGCTGTTTCGAGCGTCCAGGCGACTTACTGGCGAATTTCGACTTGCTGCAAGCTGTTCCGAACCGTATTCTGCATAGCAACAGTGAAGTCGTCCGTGAGAGCAAGTGCTTGTTAATTGATAGTTACTGACACTTAGCACCAAATGATACCTCAACTTTTGCGCATACAGGTCGATCTCTTGTATCACCACGAGTCAAGTGATGGTACAGGCTGGCATTTCCGTGTTTCACTCGTAGTCCACTGGAAATTCCTTATAGAACTACGCGGTTATTTTGCTCTGTGTTTTAGCGACACCTAGCGATTTTAATTTTGAAGAATTACTACCGCGTGTGGTGGATAGAAGCATTTCTGATTAGTTGCGCCACCTGCGTACGGAATCAGGGAAGATAAAACTTGGACAAGCTGTCTTTCGTCGCGTTTGTTAACGACACATACGACACGCACATAGGGCCACAAACTGCGCCACCAAAATCTCTTTTTTTCTATCCTTTTGTAAGACACCTTGGTGTTTTGGATTAGATTAAGCAGTCGTTTCCTCGAGCACGCCCGTTTTGCACGAGGGCAAAATCGACGCTTGCGGGCGGAAGAATCATACCCGCCCACTGGCAGGACAAATTACAAACGCCGAAGTTTTGCTTCTCTGAACTGATGCTGCCAAAGACGCTGCGTGGCCGTGAAGTCCCATTGTTTTGTGGCCGTTTGATCTCCGGCATTTGCTCGTCTCCGACGGAAAACCGCACCCACGTTGCTTGCGGAAACACCTCGCTTGGTAACAAAACCTCTGATGCAAAACGCAAGACGACGCCTCTCTTACCACTCACGTCATTTCAGAGAAACTGGCATCATTAAAATTTAAAACACGTCTNGTCCTTTTGTTGTTGGGCGCTGCTTGCATGGCGCTGGAGAGATTAAACGTGGTTCGCATTTTCGCGCGCATCAGCTGACCTGATTTTGTTGGTATTTNTTTGTAAACAGCGAATCGGATTTTTCGGCTCGAGATTTTNTTCGTTGCTACAAATNCTTGAGTTTAGCACCGGGACGAAGTGGTTGNGTCTCCATGCGCTCTGCAATAGTGTTGCACATGTCCAATTGTGTGTGCAGGTGCTCGGTGCCAGTGTGCTACCTCGCATCCAGCAAATGCATCTGGAAGAAAGCGGGCTGTTAATTGCGGTATAGCTACTGTATAGAAGATTTGCAGTACAGCCACTCAAGTAAATTGTTGCTTAGCTTTCCGTAGTAGAAAGCGGTTTTGGTGGAAGCTGTTCGATCCATACGTCAGACAGCGCGATTTATTTGCGTACCTCAACTGCTGCATGGTGGCCCCGTTTGCGTAAACTTTTTGTTACATTTAAAATAATTACTGTCAATATTCATCACGAAAATTTACCATAACAGTAGCCATAATTCAAAATTGAATTCAACATGGATTCTTATAAAACCATAGTACTTTGTTGAGATAAGTCAAAGTAACATACCCTAGATTAAACGAGGTTAGCGGCGATTTATTAAGATGAAAAGGTGTAGTGAAAAAGAGCATGCATTATATGGATTTACAACGGGTTTTATTCCCAAAGTTAAATGGGAAACACTTGTTTGACCGAGCTGGGCACAGTAACAAAAAGACGACATGAAATTTTTCGTGGAAAATATTATTTCGCAAAGCATTTTTTTGTGAAAAAAATATTTTTCAGCTTCACAGAAGTTGTTTTATAACAGTGAAAATTTTTTGTGAAAAATGTCTTTTGACAGTGATATCTTTACGTGGCGCAAGCGGGCCGCCATACTTGGGTCTTTTGAATTCATTTCTGCAAGGCTGTAAATTTTCACCTTCGAGTGCTACTATTACTTCTGCTGTAGCGTTTTTTTCATTCGACCTGTAAAGCTCGCGGCGTTGCAGAGATTGCTCCAGACCAAACCGAAGATGGCCTGAGCCACATTCCTGGTCAACACAGCACGCACGGTAAACATCCAGCGGCCTAGCTTAGACTGCAGCATCAATATAATCAAAAGCTAAATGCTAACTCGCGCTTACTCGTTCTGAGTAGACGATATTTCCAAACAGGGCCGCAAACAACTGATATATTTCTGTTGAGGCAAAATGATGTAACTTGTTGCTGTACCTAACAAATACATACCTTTTTAAAAATTTCGGGGGGGGGAGGGCAATTGACCCATTACCCCCCCTCTGTTTGCGGGCCTGTTTCCAAAGCGAATCTATTTTGACGCATAGCTTGGTTACCAGAGAAAAGGTGACATCGCCATGTCACCGGACGCTGTGATGCGGACTTGCTGTCTCGTATTGCACGGTGCAACAAAACGGGAAGACCAGGTGCAATTTGAAGAATTGTGTGACGGCGCCTTCACCACGCTGCGGAACCAGTCTGCAAGTGTCTCATAAGGCCTGCATTCGCGCGCAAAAGCGCTGATACTGCAACATCAATTCGATGCGTGCGTTGCTGGTTGGGTCGCAGTTTTGATCAGTTGCGCTCCTTTTGCTGGTAAGCTTCAAAAAAGAGCTTGTGCGTTATTCAATCTGATTGCAAGCATTGTTACCTTACAAAGCACGGTTTCCTATTCGGTTGCTCGAAGCGGTTGATTTATGAGCGGGATGAAGTCAGTGTTCGTAAGTTGATCTTTTTTTCTCCCAAGGGTATTGTCATATTGACAGTCCGCGTTCAAACCGAGCGCTGTTTGGCCGCGTGGGATAACTTGTCCCCGTTTCCTGCACAACCCGTAGCAGGTCATTCAAGTGATTGTTGCCGTAACAACGGGTGTGAGCGTGATCGTATTGCGCAACTGCCTTTACGCTTTCAGGCCATGCAGGTATAGAGATTTGCTTTCCAGGATTGCTTTTCCAGGCAGTCTGCCGCTGCATTATAACCGAGTTTTTGCCTTGCTGAACTCCCACAGCTTGAAAGCTGTTAGTCAGATAGACTAGCGTTTCTGCCGCTCGAATTTTCTTGCTGCTTGCCAGGTTTCACTTCAGTTTATGTAGCGATGCGTCGTGTTAGTTATGCGGTAGCATAGGCTTCGTGCTTGGCAATAACTCATGGTATGAAGGCAGTGGAGTAGAGATAGGCCTAGCTTTCATGCAGTGAAAACGTTAGCATATTTGTTGCGTTCAAGCCATGCAATGCAAGACCGGTTTTAAAGCCGACAAGACTTGAGTGCAAACTGTCGTAGAACCCAGTCAAGTACAGTAGAAAGTCACCATCCTCTTGCCACGGCGGCAGGATTTTTTCAGCTAGTGAACTTAACCTGGGACAATGTGTTGTCAAAAATGTATTTCATGATTGCGATGAGAGTCGTGTCTGTATGTAGATCCATGCAAATCTGTTGCAGGTTACTAACCGCAGCGTCATTGGAGATGCTGAAGATAACATCTAAATCGCATTTGCCTGTTTCTGCTGTTGTATGACCCAACACCACAGCCACCTGTTGTTCATCGCGCTTACACTCACGTGCTGTTCCAATACTGGCTGTTCAATTGGCTTATTGTTGACGTTCGTGCGTTCGCTTTTCCTGAACAAGGTTTTATCGCTGTTTTAGGAGGAAATCAGGTGCTTTACACACACCTCAGAATAACAACGAAACTGATTTCGCGGAGGTATACTATGACGTTTATGTCGTTTTGATTGTCTTTAGTCAGGTGACGCAGTCGAATCAATCAGCAAATTTTTTAAAATCGGGAACTGATTTCACGTAACTCTACATTTCTCAGTCCTGAAATCTTATTCAGTCAGAATCAGTCAGTCCTGTTGGTTTTTCTCAGTCGGTCACTAGTGAATATATCTTTAATGCTGATTAAAGAGGATAGTTATGATTGATAATGTGATCGGGAAGGAATTTTGCCTCAAATTAGAAAGGTAAATGCGCAGGATGTGCTCGCTGAGGTGTTGACGCATCACTGCCAAAGCAAGCTTATGACTCGAGTGTGGAGGAAATTTTGTTGTGGTCGTTTTGTTAGTCACACGCAGGGGTCAGGCCTACTTGCCAACTCTCATTAGACCGTTTGCTTTATTTTTCATCTCTTGTAATAACAACTGCACTGGCAGCGGTCTTTCGTGCAATTGTCAAACTTCACTGATGGCTATTTTTTACTGCTGTCCGCCAAAGGCGTCGTTTCCTTGTTTTTTTGTGCGCTGAGTCGTGGCAGTTGCATCCGAAACGTTGGGGTTTGAGATCTCACCTAACCGGGGATGGTTTGTTTACGATTTGTTGGTGTTGTCTGTGGGACAAGCTGCAAATGTGACGTTTTTTTCGAACACTTCGCGTCTTGTACAATGCTTGTGTGCGTTAAGTGAAGCTCTTGTTTGCCTCTTGATATTCAGCGGCTTTTTGACTAATTGAAGAGCCACTGGTTCAAGTGAAAATTGCGGATGAACATGTAGCACAAAGAGATAATGTGCGAATCGTGATGTCTGAAAATAGACACTAATTCAGGCATCCTTCCAAGACAGTCACGTAAAGTCGATTGCTCTTTGATTTACAACAAAAAGGCTTTGTGTCTGCACGCTGAAATGTTGGTCAGAGTAACCACTAACCAGTTGCCTTGTTAGTTTAGCTGTCCAGTTGACGAACTAGTGATGCGCAAGTTTTTAAGAGGTATAACTACGTACGCATACTCGAAGCCTGGATGAGGAATGCAGCCAAAATATGTTGGAGTAGTGATGTTTCAGAAAAGTACCTTGAGTTTCTTTGGGCATGAGTTTACGAGATTTCGATAAACATTTTCGCTCAATCAATGATATTGGCTGGGCATTCGCTTACACACTCGGATTTTTCGGCAAGGCGTGTGGCTCATGCCTTTGACGGGAACTTCATTTTGGATGCTTACAATCGTTGTAAACCTCTAGAAATGGACAATTCTGCAGTAGTGTTTCCACCTGAAAAATAAGGCAACTTTTACCTCGACTGCAGCGATGCAAATTTTATTTAACTGTTGAAGCAAAGCAGTTATTTTGTTGTAGAGTCCCGGCGTTACGTGGTGTGTTTGATACAAAGCAGTCGTCAGTGTAACAGAACGACGACCTTCCTATTACTAAACAAATTCCCCACGACGAGTTGCGAACTCATAGGAGAAAAGGCTTGCGCTCGTCGCTTGTCCATTGCCAGTCATTTTCATCAATGCCGTTTCCTTGTAGGGCAAGTTGATCGCCCGAAATATGTCTCGGTTGCCTTGTGGGTTGATGCATCTTTCTAAAAATGAACATATCATTTTTCCGATTGTTTCATATCATTGGCTAGTAGTAAAGGGGGAAGCGTCAAGTTGTGACGTTAAACTTTAGTCATCCACAGTGACTATTGTTGAAGATGCACGTGATAGGTTACGATGCTTGAGTAGCCTATTTTCCGAAGTGGTGTTAAACATTGGATCAACTTCTACTGGCACTAAACCTTAATCGTATTCCGACGTCTTTGATATTGGATATCAGTTAATNTCATATGGTCTATTTAACCTGCTGCCCTGCAGCGAGAACCGCGAAGAGTTTCAAATTAACCTAACATTCTTTTCCGGACAAATTCAGTGCAAAAACAAAGGTGGAAGGCAATTTTAGGCTTGAATCGCGACGCACTATGGCAGATGTCGGTCCAAGCGTATCTTGCCCCAATTAATTATGAGGACCTTTCATGCTGCGACGCGGCTGACTGGATGCTTGTTCGCGAGTTGCTGATTCGACACGCGCAAAGTAATTGGATACGAGGATTAGGATTTGCAGGGAACAGCAATCAAACAAACCGTGAACAAAACGTGTTGAGAAAGGTGGACGGGATGTGTGATCTATATCATTTGAATTGCTCTGTGTTTGCGGCGCGCAAACTTGACACATGCGATGCTTTGTTTCCAGTCTCGCACAAACCCCATTAAGACTGTGTGGACTTTCTCCTAAGAAACTGATTTGCCGCAGGCCACGTCGCCGCCGATTCAACATAAGTTTGGAACAAATGGACTAAACAAAATTCGCTCTGAATGTCGCACCGGGATAATGAAAAATAGACTTCTCTTTGTCGATTAGATCTTGCGTTTTTCATTGTACCAGTGCACAGTCGACTTTGTGCTGTTCAGGTAAAACTGAAGCGTTTCGTCCATCTTCTGTAAACAATTGGTAGAAGCTGGCTTTGTAGCGATTCAGAGAAGACGAGATATTTTTGGGAAAGGAAAATTTCACACCTTGAGATGAGTTCAGGGAAGAAACCAGAGGATCAGAATTCAAACTTGGACAAGGTGTTCTATCAGACACACTGATGAAGCGATTTGAACTCAGCAACCGTAAATAAAACGATGTCGAACTAGTTTCAGTTTCCTGAAACGCCCCGAGTTTTATATAGACTGAAACTGTTTGCAGGTCTGACGTTTCTTTCCAATACGTTTGTTTAGAGAGTATCTTAAACCAGTGCTCCACAACCGATTAGGTATATGGTGCACCGGTGTGTATCGGAATAAGTGTTCCTGAAAATAGAGCAAACTGGTCAACACACAGAACTTACGAATTTTTGTCTTGTGTTTAACTGAAGATCAGTGTTTCTCAACGCGGGCAGCTGATCGTTTTTTGGGACTTTGGCAAAATTTTGGTGGGGTACAGAATGAATCAAATTAGTGTTTGTTGATGTGTTGAGTGAATTTTTTAGTGGGAAACCTTTTGACGTATTTTCACTCGTCACCTCCAGTGTGGTCCTGAAGTGAATCGTGGTGGGTCGTACATTAAAAAAATGCAAGCAATGCGTGTGACAAAAACGTTAAGAACCATTGATTGTAACTGATCAGGTATGCGAACTTGCAAGGTTCTTATAATCTTAAAAGGCCACGGGAAGAACCGTTGAAGAGCACTCTATTTGGACCATAAGCGTTCAGGATGGTTCACTGGTAGAATAAAGCTTCACAGCACTCTGTCCATCAAAAAGCGGAGTTATTTTCAAGCCTTACATTTCATGCGATGATGACTCAGACACGTGGTCATTGCGGACGTCGGCGTTTGCGTGATCTGTATAAGCTCTGAGTTTAAAAGAAAAGAAGCGTCTTACCCGAATGTGCCAAATAAGTTTACTTGCCTTCCCAAAGNTACGAGCTTCCTNCGTTCTGGTCAATGATTGACGAGCGTCAAATCGCTTGTAGCGTGCAGATCTTTGTATTTGATGACTGCCGTAANCGTCATCACGAATACGAAACACTTTGCAACGTCCCGGTCACGCGGACGGAAGACGTAATGGTGCTTGACATGGCACTTATTAGTCAATGGAAACAGAAAGTGTTCCGGCAGTGTTGGTTTCTGGTTATGTTCAGCAGTTGCGCGTACAAAAGTTAAGGTTTACAAAAAAACGGTCGGGAACAGACCTCAGAACTTGACGGGAGCCCGGGTTGCTGTGGCAAAAATAATGCCTTAAAGGTCACCGCAATAAAACTGGTTTTATTTCACGGCCCTGCATGCCTCGTTTATCAGAAAGGCAGTTGCTAAATTCAGGTGCTGAGAGCTGCAGTGGCGAATGAACCTGTTCTTCTGGCTTACACTCGGGTACAAAAACGTCAGATGCAGTTGAGCTTGCTTGGTGCGCTGTTCTTTTCTCCCTGACGAAGTGTAATGTCAATGGAACACGTGCAGGCAAAATACGTTCGTGGAACACCTGCTGTGCAGGAAGCGCTTGATATTACAGTGACATGTTTTGCAGCAAACGTTTGCGTATATTACTTTTTATTGGCGCCTTGATAGAATTTGCTTGATTAACGGTTCTGGCATTGGCGACCTGACAAGGTGACGCTCTACAGCAGGGGTTTCAAACTCAAAAATGCACAATGGGCCAAAAATTAGAACTTGGACAAAGCCGACTCCAACATTGATAAAATATCGGTGGGCCAGCTCTAGTAATCATTTGGTGTTGCTTCGCGACCCAAATATATTTACACCGCGAGCCAAATTTGACCCGTGGGCCAGAGTTTGACACCTATGCTCTAAGCCTTTCCTAAGGGGTGCAAGCGAGGTCAGGTGGCCTCCGTGCGAGATGAATGGTCAAGAAACGGTTTTCTCGCTTGCGACTTCTGGCGTGCGTCAGACTAATAATTGCCGGTTAGCATTATTTTCCCAGGAGACTTCCGCGTAGCTGATTGATGTTCGGCTTGCTGTTTCTGAGATGCCTGGCAAGATGCAGTTCTGGTGTACGAGCCATTTCGTCTCGTCTGTAAACTGCTGTCCAGCCACATGAAAAATACGTTTCTCCGATAAAATTAGGTCTGTTGCGACAAAACCAAATTCTGAGTCCGAAAATGTTCGTGGTTGTGCTTAGCACGATCCATCAGCTTTAGTTTGACAAATTAAGTTGTCAGAAGCATAGCTGATAAATGTCGGGCACGCGCTGCCGTCAGTTGATCAGCGAGTTGCGTCTTCTCGTGTAGTTGACATCTGTGGACCAAGTAGCTCGCCTCTTGTGTTTACATGCAAGAAGAGAAAATGGCTCCGACTCCTTACGTAAGCCGATCTGCAGTTGCGCTCATCCCGTGTTTCAACGATGAACCTGTCATGTCAGTATTTTGCTCTCGGTTGTTTCGGAAATTTTGTGGACGATGTGATTCGTGACGACTAGCGATTGTGATTTCAGAGAAACGCGCGATTTGTACCAGTAGCCTGGCTTGATTAATTGAGAAAGGAGCATATCTTCCTGTGGGAGGGAGCAAATGTTTTGATTTTCTTACTTAGTAACAATTGTGTTGAGAAGGGGCGTATGCAAATACCAGGGGCACACTCCATTACCCCCCCCGTTGTTTTGTTTCCTGTCAATCTTCAGTCAGAGTGCAGGTCTCAAGTTCTCGTTACTTTATTGATCAACTTCGTGTAAGAGACTGTTCGCTGGCTGGATCCTAACCGCTGCATCCTACGGATACACCTGTGGAACCAGGATTTAAATTTAGAGTATAAACAAGATTCTCTGCGTATACACGCTCATCAGGTGGTAAGGTCTATTTGCATTCTAAATTTAAATTCAAGTTCTAGCTGATATGTCTACAAGATNGTTTCAGTATTNGGCCGCGGTCGTGTTCTGTTTAAGATTCTAGTCCTGAATCATTGCGTTTAGTAGCGTCATGCCGAGAAGACAACCATTTTCCTGCTGCACCTTAGTGGACAGAACAGTTGAAAACCTCGTCGTGCTGCATTGGCTGTCCTCTTTCGTGACGCTGCCACTCAGCGAAATTACCTTCTTCACCAAGGTGACCTATTCGTCCTGCTTACAGTAATGTTTATAACACCTGAATCATTGCAAAATGTCGCCTAGCTGCTGCAAAGTTCATGCTGGTAGTCCGAAAAGGGAAAGCAACACCGCGAGGCTGCAGCGGACGTTTTGCCGCTGTACATACACCCATTTCCTCTTGTTTTAGATTTGGCAAANTTTTTTTGGCTTATTTATTGAAGGAACAGTAGTTTATCTAACAGTAGTATTTAGGATCTAACGATCGGGGATATCATGTTTCCATAGAGTTACAGTAGCACAATGTGCATGGTATTGTAAAGACAACTGAAAAATCAAACCACGCTGAAAGCACGCGCGAAACTGGTATAAACGACTGCGTTTCAAATTAAGTGCTTGTTCATAGCTATCAAACATGCTTGCTGTTCTTGAAACCATTGTTGCAATAAAACATAAATGTCTAGGCTCTTTCTGGGCTTGCTTTCAGTTTTTCAAAATTGTTGTGTACTGACTGTTTTACTTTAACCATTTCATTTGACTGTCCGACATGCCCTATGATGAGCTGGCACTGTACTGATTTTAAAAAGTTCGCCCTAGTACTCGTGATAAAAGCGGCCGGCCTGAGATCTTCACCCAAACGCAACTCGCTTGTTGTTGGATGAATTATACCGCGGAAGCAATTGTTTGTTTTGCGAGTAAAGTTCGTAATTAGAAACCAAGTGTCTCACATTTCTTGCTTAGTAATAATCTCGTGAAATCAGTAAATGTGATCCGAAAAAATCTAGTTTTTTTTTTTCAGAACAAGCAAAATCGAAAGAACGTAGCGGACGTTTACATTTGCTCGCACGCACCAAAACAGTAGTGTTTGGGAACAAAGTATTGAAATACTCAACCAGCTTCACGAAAAGTAGTATTGGTGTTTGGGTTCAACGAACCGGCTTTGCAACTTCTATCCATTTTAAACGTCAGCGAGCATACTTGGCGCCGAGACCACTTTGCTCTGACACCGGTCTTGTTTTGCTTACGCGATGAGGCACCGTTGGCGATTATGATGTGGTTGCTTTCCGTTTGCTACGACTCAAACGTGGTCCGTACGATGCTGTCCACTCGATAGTTCTGTCTTGTCAAGAAATCTTTGGTTTGAACATATATAAAGCAGCCGATTGGCCATTCGTACCCTTTTTCAAGGGGAACGGTCAACGTTTGACAGTTCTCACGGGTGTTTCTTCCTTTGCGTCAGCCATCGATATTAAAAACTGAAGCATTTTGGTGGTAGTACACGATCTTGTTTTGGTTTTGAGTGCGACAAAGGCCGGAAGGTGTTTAATTTTGTTTTGAAATTCGTGAAAAACGGTAACGTACAACATGTTAAATAAATTTTATGTGCATTTATTTCTGCGCTTCTAACCCACCCTTAAATTCTGACGTCATGCCATCAAAGGCAGAGTGCTAGCGGTTTGAAAATTTTCACCACTTCATAACGTTGCTACCTAGGTATGGAAAAATGTTACATGCGTTGTTGGTTCTTTTAGATGGGCGGAATCTATTCCGCACAACTTCGACAGTGTTTATTTCTCTTACCGTATCAATTTTTGGAGGTTAATTCCCACGAGACTGCGGCTTGCTACCGCTGTCAACGAAATGCAGGAGTGCCGTCGACCTGCATCCGGATCTGCTTTCGGGACGCGCTTTCGCGTCAAAACCGCGGTGCAGAATTACAATGACAACTTCCTCGCCGAAAAGTAAATGTAGATTCGCTTCATCCCACTTCGGAACTCGCAGATATTTCGTAACTACCTGCGCAAATGACGTTTTGCTCAGTTCGAACTTTCCTGACTTTGATGTGCGTCTGTCCATGAGGTTGCGTCAAGCGCCGACGCCTGCTCGTCGCTGTACAACGTGATGAAACGCTCAGGGCGATGACGTGGAACATCACAGGGGAGAATGGTGCTGCAGTGCAGTCCCTTCGAACTTTGGAACCAGCGTCTAGACGGGTTGTCAAGTTGAGCCTTGTCACCTTCTGTTGAAAAGCGCGGAAACTCTTCCAGTGCGCTGCGTTTCATGTCCCGAACTGCTCTCACGTTTAGCTGGTCGCATTAAACTGGAGCAGCTATGTCCAACCCAAATGGCCTACTGAGCCAAAAGTGGTGTCACTGTCTTACCCAAGGCCGCATATTGTAAGACATTAACGAGGGCCGCACATTGAATGGCTTACCTTGATCTTAGGAAATTGAGTTTAGCTTCAGTTAATGTACTGATAGCGTTCGAATCCTAACTGCAATGGTAACAGACGTAATAAGGTGGCACTGAAGACAACCTGTATCAAAAAGGTCAAATTGAACATTATCAAAATAAGGACAGGTTGTCAGTACATAGGATATTTTTCTACAGAGAAAACCTTTGACCGGACCGCGGGTTGGACATAGATGGATTAGAGGTATGCGGACAAGCTAAATTTTAGTGAAGCAGGCTCCACGTGTATTGGAATTAAGTCGGAAAAAGTCGGTTTTGCTTTGACCTTTACAAGAGTAGGTTCAGGTCTGACGTATTTTTAAATCATGTCTCTGGCGATTCACACGAGTTTGAAGCTCACCCCCCAGTTGCATGTTGGGCGATGTCGTTGTGGCTTGACAGATGAGCGGAAGCATAAGCGTGTCTTCAGAGTCAGACGTAGTATTCCTTTCGATACCTCACCACAGCAACCAAACCAACGATAAGAGTGATGTCCCCTAGAACGGTTAGAGAGTGGAACCTGTTTACGCTGCATCGGCATACTTCGTAATTGTACAAGCGGCTTATCAGGAACATGATCGGAGTCGACAAATGCAATATGTTTTAGTGCTCCCTCTTGTCGAGAACCAACCATCATCCATGCACTGCCAGAACGCGACGTTTCGTGTTTGTGCGGTTCGTTGAGCCGCGTCATGATGTGACGCATAAATAAATACTGTAATTCGTTTGGTTGCATTAGGTTGGTAAAAGCTTTTTGAAGTCCGATTAATATCCCACCATTCTATCTGATACAGAAGTTTGTCGTAGGAACGGTACTGTGTTGTTTAAAAGTACGTTCCCGTGTTTCTCAGTGGCTCGGGCGCTTTATCATGCCCGAGTGGTTAGAAAACCTACGGACACCCGCCGCTATGCGGCAGCGAAAAGCCCGCACGGATCGGTAAGTGCTGACCTTGCAAGTGACGAACTGATACAGCTGGGCTATTGATCCATTTCCATAAAATAAATTAAATTCTGCGATTATTAGGCCTGCTCCACACACAAGAAAATGCAGCATTTGTATCTTGGTATGCCTAAATAAAAACGACCATAGACACATGTAGACATAGTATATTATATAAATAACACTTATTCCTTTCAAGTATGGCGAAACGCTTGTATGACTCCTTGTTTCAAGGATTTTCGCAAATTTTTCGCAAAAAAGTATTTTCGCAACTTTTTTTTTGTTTTACACGCACTGTTGCTTGGCTGCTGTCTTTTTTGCAGTCTGCAGAGAATCTTCATCTGGAGACGTGGTGCGCTTTGTTCTGTGTGTAAACTTTATACTTCTTCCGACAAAACTGAAGACGCTTAACCAAACGTCTGCAGTGTCGTTTCAATGGTGCAGCGTGTATCTTAGCGCTAGTGGTCCTTAACGCGACATCGAAATCCCTTAAAGAGGCGTACGTTGCTGTTTCAAATAAGCAGAGACCAAGGCTTCGATTTTTCACGGTATCAATTGCCTTCGTGAGATAAAATGCTGGCGCCTAAATTGTTCTAATTTACAATTATTTTTCGCAGATGCGACGTCCCTCTGACACTGAAAACAGCGCGGTAAGTTAATTGTGAATTCTTTCTTTGCTGTAGCCTGTTTCTTCAACAGTTCCACTGTGTGAGCACCGCACTCTTGCAGTTAACTGCATTAAGCCATGGCGTAAGACGCCAGGCGTAAATTTTGCCCGTTGATGTGCTGTTGCGTGACAGCGTGAATTTCGTCTGTGCACACACCTTGCGTCGCAACTTGCTGAAACCTGAAAAAAGTTACTGACTGTCCACTGCTTATTTTCCATTCTTCTACGTCTAGCCGTCATACCGACTGTGCCTGAATCACGCGCTCGAGTCGAACGAAGTTCACCTCCCAACCAATGTGAAAACGTTCACGTGAGAAACCTCATTGATAAGCAGGGTCACGTGGTCAAAAATACACAGCGTGTCGATAACACACGCTGGTAGATATTTCAGCTACGTAGTTCAAATCTAGCAAATTCAGTTCAGTATCATCCTACATAGTCAGACCAACTCGACATTTGGAAAGAAGTGTACTGAATAGAGCAAAACATCAAAAGTGTTCCAACACGGTCGTGTTTATGTTGCTTATCAGGGCCGTCGATCTGCATTCACTGTGTTGGTTCTGCTTGTTTCAGAACACGGACAACTAGCATTACTTAGCGTAGGTTGCCTTGCACGGTTGCTGACTCGTTTGCTTTGCCTCTGCTCGTTGCGTTACAACCTGGCTCTTGATAATGCTGTTTAGCGGAACGTTCAGTGATAGGGTAACCGATCAGGTTCATTGTTTGGTGTTCGTCTATCGAACTGAACGTCGAATTCAGCTAGAGTGCAGTTCGTAACCATTAAAAGTTGTGCGAAAGGTCTGTAATTTCAGCTTTTTGCATGGGCGGTGTCAAACGTTGCTGTTTAACTGCAAGGACAAGAAAACAAACTGCGCCAGCGTCAGCACTTCAACAGGCACACAACTTTACCAGCACGTGGCATTTATTTCATTTTATTTGTTTATCCCAGATTAGAGGTCCACAATAACATGGGTTAGTAGCAGTGCACAAGAAACGAAAAAAACTGACTGCGCAGCTCAGAGGAGACGTTAGTTGATAGGTGCAGACGACTACAAACAAACACTGAAACCTTTCACCACTTACTAAAATATCTCATTACCGCATAGAAGCGTTGCATATTGCGTTGAAAAAGGAAAACATTTGAAGGGCATTGGGCATTAGAATCTAGCAGATAAAAATTTGAGTGCAATATGTTTTGAACGAAGGCATCAAATGTTGTGGTAGCCTGATTCTAAAGCACAGTCTAGCACCCATCCAGTTCTGCTTTGGTGTAAAAATCAGGAAGCGCTCAGTCATCTCTAGCCAATCGCTTTGCGTCATTCCTGGAGAGGATTTTAAAATTTCATGACGCCGCGTCGTCGTCGCTCAACAAGAAGACGTGAAGAACCAACTGCGAAGTAGCCATTGTGTAATGTGCAACGCGACTGCGCTGTGCTCACAGTTGTTGTGTCTGCTTCGGTAGCATTGCGCTAAGAGTACTAAGTTGAATGCTTTTCATGACGTTCGCAAACCAGTAAGTCTAGCGCTACAATGAAGGCAGGGCTGGCAGTTTGTTTTTTTCATGACTGAGAGTCGAAATCTAAGGAAATGCAGGAAAAAGTTAAGAAAAAGCTGCCGGTATTTTCTCACAGTTTGAGGTAGAAAAAAGCTGAGTTGTGCAATAGTAGTGTGGTTGTGAGGCATAGCATAAAACAGATGAATGGATATATATATTTGGCATGTTAACGTGGCATAAAGTGAAAAGGGCTCAAAATCTTGGCATTGTCTGTCCGGCTAATGGTATTAGAAATAACATTTCAAACGGGGTGCAACCAAGTACCTTTTTAGATGTTTTCTGAATTAAAAAGGAGTTGATGTTTTCTCATGGTAACAATAAATTCCCGAAGGATACCTGTATAAAATTTGTGCACGAAGACGAAGTCTTTCAGATCAAGCTGCAGTCAGTACTCGACAGTAGGCTCGTTTGCTATGGGCTGCGCCGTTGAGCACTACTTCAAGTGTTGATTAAAAACATTTCGAGATGGCTCGAAGATGATTTGTGTGTTTACTGTATCCCACAAACCTGGTGCCCTTCTCATTCTTGACCTTCCTTACTTTCATGAAGATCGTGAAATGAGTTTGTGAGTGGCAGAGTTATTTCAAGCGTTCCACAAAGACGAACCTGTCCAAGTAGACGGCACGATTTGTACCTATCATTTGGGACGATTAAACGAACTTTGAAACCTCGCTGAAACTACCGTTCCACATAACCCGACTGTCAATTGCGTGCGTTCTGAAATACAAGAGTCACACAAAACTAGATATTAAAATTCAGGAGGCGCCATCCTGCCACAACACTATTCCCAGATACACGAAAAGGCTCACTGCTCATTCCCGCTGTTTTTTGTAAGTTTGTCACAATGCTGTCCAGCTTTTTTTGCTCAGATGCAGTGGGGCTCTGGACTCGGTATCCTGCGACGTAGCTGTTTCATGCGCACTTTTCAAGGTTTCACTGCTTGGAGTTCAGATTTGTGCCATTGGACGTCGCGGCGTCGTAGACGATGCAGCCATCATTAAAATTGAAGAAAATACTGTTGCGATGCATTTTGCCACTGTCATCTAAACTGTACTGGATTAAAATAAAGCAACGAAAGGATATGTAATTTACACTATCNTCTAAGACTCGGATTGATCGCTCTTGTAATCCTATCTGGGCGAAAAACCTCGTGGTTTTTGCCGACGTGGGTTGCTAACGGAAGTCTCGAAGCAATCCTGTCTGAGGCCAAGACATGAACGTCAGTGCTCTATCGACAGCGCTTTAGGACCTTCCGTTTTTAGCCAGTTTTCACGGCGAGCCACATTAGAATTTGACGGATGCCTAATTCAATTGTTTCTGCTTAGCTTGCCCGTCACTCTGTTGAATTCAATGCTGTGGAAAAAGCGATACTGCTGTAACCGTGGGTTTCCACCGTTGACTTGCTTACGCTCACTACAGTTTGCAAATGGCTTGGGTGTTGTTCACGCTGATTCATCTTGTAAATTAGTCGCTTTTCGACGTGTGAACTGTGAAAAAGCAACAGCAAGACTGTTTATGCGAGCTGCTGGCGCAGTTTTCGCCCAAGTTCGTCACAACTCGTCAAATGTCGAGCCACGTCCTTCGGCCTGTTTGTATTCGATTCGCGCCGAGAGGCAGGTGACGGTGACGGGCTCCGCTTTTACGCGGCCAAGTAAAGCAAACGAAAATTTCAAGACAACAACAGATGGTGAGGGCAAGCACAGCATGCTCGTCTACTGAAGTGGAAAACTTTATTCTTAAGCGCGCCCGGGCTTGATAGGTCCGGAAATTTCTTGTGAAGTGCAGATACGCTCGCGCCAGGTACATCGAAGATGTGTTCTTCTTATCTGTTGTTTAGAGTTGTCGGGTAGATATTTTGTGGTAGGCCTTCTTCCGCACGTACAGTAAACTTTTGGTTAAGAGAAATGTTTGTGGCGTATCAAAAAAGTTGCCCCAAGAGCTCAGTCTGCGACCAATGTGAAAGTTAGTGTCGTTTGCTTTTCTTGCAGTGAGCGCTAGGTCAGCAGGCCAGTTTGAAGGCACTTATCAAGCAATCCGATCCAGGCTGTGTCCAAAACCAAAGATTTGTTTCGTAATTTGGAGCTGTTGCTGAATGCTTACATAAAAGAAATACCCACTTTCATGTTTTGCATATAGTTGATGTGATTAAGAAACCTCACTTGTTTTCTCTTCGCTCTTGACCAGTCATTACCAGCAGATCATTTCCTATAATTTCTATTGCATTTCGATTGAAATGCAGGCTCACTTTTGCAGTGGCGGTTGCAGATTCTCATGCAATCAAACGCGTGGGAGTTTTATCTCGGCTGGTCCAAGTAGCCTTATCTTGCTGACGATTCTCGTATACGTTCTCATGACCTGCTCACAGATATGGCGTGTCTTTGACACGTACAGTCGATATAAGTCGCTGCAAAAAGTTAATGGTTCTGCGCCTTGGTGGGACACCACGCAGTTTATTCGGTATTCTGAGATAACGTTTCGCATGGGATTCTGCTAAAACCTCGGACTAAGGCTGGTTACGCCCTGTGCCCTTTCTCAGTTGCCCGAGTGTTTGTAAGGACGAAACTTCGGTGGAGACAGGAAAGCGGTCAGTGCAGGCGGTCGAAGGTTACTGAGCAGACGTTAACGTCTCAGAGTTGCTTGAGTCAAATATCGACTTCGAGTTTATAAGGCCCCCCCCTGCTTTAATTACTGTAGATTAGCGGCAACGGTTACCGGGTATCCGACTCCCCAGAGGCATCTGCTAATGCGCACTGACAGCATATAAGCTGACCGAACCTTCTTGGCCTGGGTTTCTTCAGCACACAGTGATTGTTTTAAGAAACAATAACGCAACAGTCATTGATTTAAAGGAAATCGCATTGGACGCTTCTAAAAACAAATGTTTTCATCGTCAGTGAAGATTGAGTGACGATGAAGCACTTGTTTTTCAAAAAGTTCGCAGTGCTTTGTAAATCATTAGTTATTGTGCTATTGTTTCTTAATCGAAGTTGAAAGTCTTCGAAGTTTCTCTCCGTTCTACGTACCGNTATTTGTTTTGCTTTCCACTTGCAAGCTCGGCCTCCATTGTTTTAAATTGAAGCACTTCAAAATCACGCGCAACTGCAATCTGAGCGCTCANGCAAGTTTAAGTTCGTTACACCTTGAAAATCCTTATGTGGCGAAGTTATGATTCTGTGGAAGGTGGACGGAGCGAAATAGCAAAGGTGGGCATTTTGTTTTTGTGGAATGCGGCACGAACACTAGATAGTTAGCTTTTATCCTTGCTGGACTAAAATAAGTGCAACGTGAAAAGACATAAGATGAAGACAGGTTTCAGAAGCAGTGGAAAGGTGATGCAGCTCTGAGTTATCGGAAGAAGTCCGTTTGCAGAAATGCAGGTCAGGTCCTGAAAATTACCATCGACTGAAATGTGCATGTGCTCCAAACTTATTTCTGAAGAAGAATGAAAAGGGGGAAAACAAAAAGAAACAAGTTAAGAAGAACAAACGTTAATAACATGCTCGAGCGCAGACGGAAAAAAAAGATAACAACTAGATTTGTTAATGTCTATTTAGATGAGGTTGGTGTTGCGGCAAACGAACACGCCTGGCTTAAACAGAAGCATAGGCGAGGAGTCCGCGGATAGATGTGGATGCCTGAATAGTTGCATTAAGGACTCAAAAACTCTAGATAAAACTAGAGTTGCAAACCTTCATCTGCAAGGATCTTTTGTATCCTTAAAAATAGGAGCTGGCGTGAGGTGAAGTTAAACGGTATTCAAATAATAAATGAAGCTCTGTCTTTGCAGCATCAGGATTGTCTTTCGTTCAAGTTATTGTGATGTAACACGAACATCTTTTTGCCTTCGGCTGCAGTCTTATTTTGATATGCCTTGCGAAGACTTGACTCATCAATAGAACCAAAAACAACTTTATTTGGCACCTTGCATGAGAGACAAACGTTCAAGAGACTTGCACTTTTAAAGCTTAACGGACAGCCTGAGATTATCTTCCGTCGTCGTAATCGTTTCGGGAGCAGAAAAGCAATCACGTTTTAACGTGTCAATCAACCGCTGTGGTCGCAACAGGACGACCTGAATTTATTTTTTTAGTTGGGCTGCGCCGGTTCTCAGCAGTGCTGATGTAGGCGGCCAACAAATCCCTCGAAAGTCTGCGTTTGACTGAAATCTTGTGAGACGTTTTCAGTGGTTTCGTGGTCGAATCAGGGCCATGACTTGTTTGGCACTCGTGAAGGTCCTGTGTATTTTTTTCTCCGCGCAAACTGAGGGAAGAGACTACTTCTGTATGCAGAGAGCTGTATCAAGACGTCAAACCAAAGTAGATTCTGCGCGTCTCAGAGCTTTTCTCATATGTGAAAGCAGAACGGCGCTGAGGACAGTGGCGTTTGCGCTTTCCCAAGGTTTCTTAAAAAAATATTAAACAACGTACAGGTTATGAGGTTAAGAACACATGTTTAATTTGAAAGAAACGACACCTGCGGTTTTGGATCGTAGTTACGTAGACACAGCCGGGTGCATTGTGACGTAGACACAGCCGGGTACATTGTGAGTTGAGAACGTGCGACCACAAATGCCCTTTGAAGGAAAATCTCTTCGCGATTTTGCAAACGTCATTTTGAAACTGCAGTATGCGGTGAGAAACACTGGTTGTATTCAATGAAAAATTGTACTTTTGTATGTGAAAGAGTTTATTTTGTAGTGGTGTTTAACTTAAAAATTCCATATTTTTTCAAAGTAAAATTCCTGAAATTAACCGGGAATATCTTAGGTGCCTTAGCCCAATATGTATTCGTGATTCACTTCGCTTTTTACTGCTGTTTCCGTGCATATGCCAGTTGGTTTAACAGGATCAGCGCAATTAATATACGCTTCTAAATGAGTTTTTCTTTACTACCAACATAGAAATTTCTGGTCCCATTCTCACTTGCGTAGCTGTCAGATGTATGGACTTCATCAAATTTGGACCGTGAAACAGCCAGCACTTCTGGAAATCAAAGCTGTGTGTTCTTGATCACAATAAAAATCCGTGTAGTTTTGTAATTTACCTCAGTTTAACCGCCACACGCTGGTTTTTATCCTTTCAGGTAAGATTAAGGTTTAGATAAAATTTTTCTTGTAAGTAAAAAACGGGTTGGTCAATCATGCAGACATCTCGGCGACTGCCCATTCGCCAGAGTTCGGACGATATCCTAGACCAGAGGCGACCTAACACTCTGCGTTTGGGCGCTGGTCGTTTAAACATAAAGACCGAGTTGAGGGCGTCTTTATCTTCCCTGCCTAATGCGTTTTTGCCCCGCCGGAATCGCACCGACTTGGACTTTGGCCGCGAGGAATGCGAGTCCGCGGACTCGAAAACGTTCTGGTCGAAATTCGGTGGCATTTTGGCGACACCTACCGGCGTGAAGTTGTGGACACCATCTCCACCCAGGCGACGCTTTGGCTCGAAGAAACGAAAGTCTCTTAATTCGAACGATGATGAGTTGAATTCCGTGGATACTAGATCGTTCAGGTGGAGTTCTTTTAGTTGGACGTAGTTTTGACTATAGTAAAGTTGTTCCTTTACTCATGTAACCTTGAAGCAATTGAAACGCGCAAAACGGTTGTTCCAGAGTGAAACTAGGAAGTCTTGTTAAAAAAAGGCGAAAGCGCAACAATCAATATTTAAAGACGTAGTGGACGTTACAGAAATGTACTGTTTCCATCGTCAGCAAAACGTTCGTTAAAAACGGAGCACAAAGCGTGCTTTCTCGTCCAAGTTCTGAGCGCTTTGACATTGGCTGTTACAGGATTCAGGGAAGGGGTCTCACCTTCAAACGCGTTCAGCGGCAAATGAGAGTTGAACTGCTTGTCCGGTGTGACTCGAGTCGCACTTTTTGATCATGTGCGCGGTAGTGCGATTATGAAACGGTGCGTGGAAAGCGTTTTTGGCACAAGCGACTTGCTCCGAAAAGTTATTCTTTCCTGTACGATCATCCGAACCTCTCAAGCAAATTACTTTCCCACCGCTGCAGGGGAAGTCGTTTAAGTGCAATCTGCCAAACGTGCCTGGTCTGCACGGGCGCCAGTCGTTCAAGGCTTCGGGAAGTGTGGCGGTTGACGATTGCAGTTGTCTTTCAGGAACCTCTAATTGTTTAGCTTAGCTTCGCGCATCTGCCGATGGTATCTCAAAAATGAAGACATTAGTCACGCGCTTTCTGAAGTTGGGCGTTCGTTTGGTTCCATGGCAACGGACGTCGTAGCGCACTTCACAGTGTAGTCGCTGCTAGACTAAATTCTTAGACTAGCTAGACTAAGATATATTCTTAACATGCTAGTTTCAGTTCCTTTGACCACCAACTGCTTTTTTTCGGTTATACTTGCCGCGCAGGTTCTTGCGCTGTTACGTGACGTGATGTGATGTCGAGCGTCCGAGGCTGGCATGGGTGCAGATGTTGTCTGATAACGTTGTTTTGCGCGTCCGATTTTGCATGGTGGTTTACGTGCACCAGCTGCCAAGCAATACGAAGGATGGTGTGAGTTTTCAGCTTGATAAATGACCTGTCAGATAACTACAGAAGGCGTTGCACAAATGGCTGAGAAATTCTAGGAAACGCAGAGACGTAGACTTGCTTAACGTTATTTTTTTATATGTAAAATTCTCACAATTTTTCCATCACGTCAGTAACATTTTTTCTAAAGATCACAAATGATCAACATAAATTGTCTTCGTGTGTAAATGTTCACGCGATGAAAAAACGCAGTTTTTTGCCCTAGCAAGGTCGTCGCGATGCTTCAGCAGTGGATGTGAATGAGGTACGGTCTGCTTTTCAAAATACAGTAATCTAGAAAGATGTAAAGAAGCAAGTCACATGCTGGGGTAAAAACGCGTCTTTTTCAACGGCCATGCGAAGCACATAAAAAAACGTAAAAAGTAATATCGTTGTGGTGGAAGAACGACTTGGCTGAGGATATACGCAGAACGAGCTCGTTACTGCCCAACACGCTCTGGTTTATTTCCGTAGTGGAACGTCCATAACTATCCAGGTTTGCATGTTTCATGCCAGAGTGCATTTCCTCCGTCGTACATGTTTTCGTCTGCAGTAAGCCTGACCTTCAAACGAAATTCCTTAACCTGCCTTTCCCTTACTCGTGTGACGACCGCGGGCTTGAGTGTGCGCCAACTTTGGTGGCAACTTGTGATACTTTGCATGATCGCTTCCTGTAATCGTTTGATTCAAAAGTTTCAGTGGACAGCGGGGATGAACAGACTGCCACTGCTCGCTGCGCTAGCTTAGGTTTTTCGCACGTCAAGATTAGCAATCATGACGCAACGAACGAGGTTGCAGTTAACATCGTTTTGCGACGAGCCGTTTGACGTTTGACCGCGACCCTGCCTTGGCAAAGCTATTTACAAACGAACAGTTTGCTTAAGTTTTGTCCACGCTTAGTTTAAGAGATGCTGATGGATTTTAAAGGTCACAGCGGTGGGATTAGCACGGGGGCCACGGTACAGCACTAAGGCTCCGGTTGGTTTCGTAAAGGTCGTGAAAGTGAACAGCGCATGTGACTAACAGCGTTGCTGACCGAAACAACTATGCTCCTGCAAAAAAACAAAAAAACAACACGGACTGCTTCCTGTTATCGTGCAGACAGCCCATGACGGGAAGCAATACTTCATAATTGCGTGCTTTGTTTGCTGCTGCTAGGCAGTGGGCGGAAGGAAGGCTAGGTGTATGCTTCGTGCATTAGAACGGCCGTTCTACCCTACACCCGTCAAAATTTTGGTAGCTGAGCGACCGAAAAGCAGTTGATCATAGAAATCGAAAGATGCCACGTAAAATCCGGTGTGAAGCGAAATTTCTTTAGGGTTTGTTAGGTCAGCGTGTTTAGGGTTTGTTAGGTAAGCGTGTCGGTTTAGGTTTGGGTTCGAAGAAAAAGAAATATAATTGAGGGTAAGACTAAGTCCAATATTTTTCAATGATTATATTTATTCCCATACTGTAGCTTGTTGTGGGTGTCTGACGTTTAACCAAAAAGTTTTAATTGACACAACAAATATCAAAAAAGTAATCGCCCAACTTTATTCCTTTATTTCAGAAGCAAAATAACTGAAAAACAATAATAGGTCAGAAATTTCGAAGAGATCAGAAATATCTCTTGACACCGGAAAGCAGTTTGTCAGCGCGAGGATGTTTTTTTAAACCTTAACATCGTTTGAAGTAGACATCAAATATGCATGAATTATAGTCGTCGTGGTTTAGTTGCACGGGCTTGTGCGATCAGTCTTCGCCAGTTAAGGCGAGTGAACACTTTATGTGTGAAGGAGAGTAAGTAAAATAAGTCGTGCGTTTTTTTAGCTTATGTTCAGGAACTCAAATCGAAGTTCGTTAGTAGTAGCAGTTTGTTGCGTTCAGTGAAAAGAGTAAGAAAAAACGTCTGCTTCGAAAATTCACAAATATTTGCGGAGTAACTTGCGTGGTTGGATAGCAACGCCCGTGTTACTTATATCTGAAAGCACGTGGTGTGATGGACGCCTTGCAAATGCACTCGTCAAATTCCTTTTAAAAGAAAAGGGAAAGGAGGTTTTCATCGGATGAAACGAAAGCTTTTCAAGACACACACAAACTAGTCGTTTTTATAAACATTTGCTCGTTTCTGTTACTGGCAAATATACAGTACCTCGATGATGGTAATTTTCCCTTCATGAGAACATTTTAAAGCATACGAATGTTAGACCACATGCAAAAGATGCCGAACACAATTGATGTAGACTGCACGTTTAGTATTTGAGTTACAGTGTCTCGTTGGGCGACGAGCATGAAAGTCAAGGGCAATAGGCGAAAATCGACTTCACAACGTGAAGTATTTGGTACCGCATGTAAATGATATGAAGCATTCTCAGCCATTTCCGGCGGCGTTATTAATGTCGCCGGCTTATTAATAAGAAACGTAAGTGACGTAGCAAAATGAAAGAACCTTTGTTGTGTTGAGGGGAATCGTGGTTGACACCGTCCGCCTCAATATTGGCGGTAATTAAAAAGCAGCGAATCCTCCGATATCGATTGCATTCGATTGAGTCTCTTGCATAACAAGAGCCACTCAACAACGTTGTGACGAGGTATCGCCGTTCAAAGCACCCAATTCGCACTCGATACTCGCATTGTTATGCCACCGACTTGTTTATCGTCTGTCCGGTATGTAAATTGTGAGAACCGAGCAACCGCGTGGCGGTTTGCGCCCATCAAAGATCGAGGCCCTCGAGGAAAATTTGGGGGGTTCTCACCACGGAAAATGTTCAAAAAACGGAAGTGTTTTGGCGCATTATGACGCATGTCTGGCGGGGAATATCTTTTCTGTAGAAATGCCGACAAAGTCAATGAGTAAAACTAGAGCAGTCGTTGAGCGCTCGAGGCCAGCCTAGCCTGTAGTTACATGCACTGTAATCAGTCCTAGATAGCTTAAGTCACCTGCCTAACTTTCGTCCATTTACTAAGCAGCTCAATCTATTCGAAATAAAACAAAAGTTTAAATACTTACGTGCGTTTTATATGACAAAGGGGCCTTATTTTTCGCTTGAATATGAAATGTGAAAAGTGTTATTTCGAATAAAATAAAGCATATCCACGCAGCCCAAGTTCAGAAAAACAAGCTTTGCATTAATATTTTCGTTATTTTTCCCTGTCCATGAAAGGATGTACGAGGGGAGTCCCAAAAAGTCACATCAATGCACATATGCGCGCCGGGAATCACCGATTTAAAAAGTTAACTGAAAATGTAAGTGGGCTTGATCTAGCTTAATCCCCCTGGATCGGCCTGTGGTGATGTATGAGTCACCCGTAGGAAAATCTGAAAACGTGTCTCACCCTGTCAGGTTGAAGTGAAATATCTTTTGCATTTCTCTCGTTGCAAACGTTGATTAGATGCAGTTTCACGATGCATCAGCCAATAGTCGTCGATCATCATCTGTGGGAGTTGTTTACTGGCGCCAACATTTAAACAGTTTCATGAAACTTATAATGATGAAGTGCTGGGACACCGAAAAAAACCTTTACCCATGTTGCCTCGTGGAGCTCCCCTCGACAACTTCATAATTCTCTATCATGGTTGAAGAGCTGATTGCAAACGTTTTCAGAATGTCGTTAAATTTTCACATCTTCATTCCCCTGCCATACACGATGCTTATAATCAGGGTTCTAGTGGGACGGGAACGCGTGGGAACGGCATTCCCACACTTTTTTCATGTTTTGCTTAAAAATGAGTTTGAAGCTGTTAAGAAATAGCAATTTTTTGGGTGCGTTCCCACATATCTTTTTGTTAACACTACATCCCTGCTAATAATATTGAAAAATTTCAAGCGACAGAGGATTTCACGTTAGTTTTATATGTCCTGCGTTATCTACTTTTCCGTTTTTCTTATTGCTCTTCCCAAAACTAGAATGTAGGCTGAATAAGGAGCTCGAGTACACTTTCTCGGTTAATCGTAGCAAGATGTCGACGATCAAGCGAGATCACGTGACCAACTTGTTCGTGCCGCAATTGCCGTTTGCACGCAGCCTCTACAGACCCAAGACAACTACGCGGTGCGAACGGACATGACGAACGTTGGGTTCCGTTAGAGATTGTAAATGAGTGAAAAGTTCGTGGAGACAAAGACGAATTAATTGTCCGCTACGAGTGGCACATCCGGTAAAGAGAGGAAGGTTTCTCTACAGCTTATTCGCAGACGTGCAGCGAAATGTTGCTTATCTTTGGGCGATGCCTGCTGGGATGGCGTAAGAGTTTCGCTCTCAAGGAAGGCAACAACACTTCAGGGAAATACCGTAGAAATGCAAAGATTTTTGTCATGTTTAGCATAGTTATTTCTAGAAGACGCAAACCAAAACAGTCAGTTTCACATGTAGGTCACCACGCGATCAATAGGCTGAATGGGAATGTCCCGGTCATTCTGCTAACGCTTTGCCATTAACAACGATTTTCCCGTCATTAATCCTCCCGAATGAGACACCTCAAAATTACCTGACGAGGCTTTGTCAAAATCGTTTTCGAGGGTTAGTTTGTCCCAAAGACGTTCAAGCCTTGGCAAACACCTGTTAAAAGGCACGAATGAGATCAAAATTGGTTTATTAGCCTCTGGAATTTAAGGACGTTACCTTACTTGTGACTAAGCAAATATTAGAAGTTTGAACAGTGTTTCAACGACAAGGCGGTCGCATGCGACTTTCCGTTTAGTTGCATACTTGACAATCTGACGTCGGAGTGTCGGTTTGTTTAACCGCGCATATGTGAAAAGGTCACGTCTTTTGAAATATACGAGTGTGTTTAGATAGCGACAAAGTTGAGGTTTCGGCACGCAATTCGTGACGCGGGTTGACCTAACGCCTGAAAAAGTTATCATTCGCATCGCATTTACGAAACCTAACGCATCTTGGTCGCTTATTCCTCGCAGCAACGTTACGTTAGAGTTGGATAGTTGCTTGTGCCAAAATGTCGATAGTAGTCAGGGAGAGAGTCTACATTCCGCCAAACGCGGATGAGTTTCTGGAAGAAGACGAAGATGTGATGTACCTTCCGGCGGTAACGTGCAAGTAAGACTACGGGGCGATGACGGTGACTGAGACGTGCGTGTGGGAAGTGGGCTGGTGCAGATTATTCCGTAGTTGTTGCTGCTTGATTGTTGAAAATGATGAGCGTTGTTTGCGTGACTTCAAAAGATAGATGCAATCTTTTCGTAAGAATATCTCGTGACAGCTTTCAGAATAGAACGCTGTTCAACCACCATGCGACAGGAACACAGTGCTGGAAAATTATGAACGGATAAATTAAAATTTTTGCAAATTCTCACAGTATAGTTTGCGAGCTGTCATGATGTGATAAGTATAAAAGTGATGCAGTAGTGACTGTGTTCAAACGTAATTCGCGTTTGCTGCCGATCTGCTTGCTCTTGACCACTGTGAAACTGTTGAAGATGTAGGCGTCCAGAAACAATCAAAGCAAAAAGCATTCCACTGCAGTCGCATACGCTGAAGCAGCGAAATTTGCCGAATCGAAACTAGTCGATTCATGAAACGGATCGCTATTGAACTAAAAATCAACGTTCTGAAAACAAGAAATACACAAATCTCTTGTATGTTTGTGTAGCAAGGTGAAGGTCTAGAGATGGATTTGCATGCTGTTTCGTAAAATTCCGCAGTGTACCGCGCAGTGATCGTTCCGCTTCACGTTGCATTTAGTTGAATAACTCGTCCCAAACCTTTATTAAACTTGATTACTCTTCCTCAACATGCTCTTGTGTTGGTGACATTAGGTGATGTGTTTCGCACCTCACACGTCCGTCGCAAGGCGTTCGTTTTACGAGTGTCTGCTTGCGCAGAACACTGTCAAAGGTCGCGACCTGCAAGGACTGACGCGACAAATCACTCGTACCTCGGTTGTCTCAACTACGAACGCTTTGATTTTGTTCACGATTTGTCCCCTGTTTAGATCTCGGGCCTGGTATAAGGGGTCCATTCGCTGGTGTGTTAAAAGACCACGAGAAAACAACTTCGCACAGAAGTGAAAGAATTCCCGTTGCACAGTTAACTTTTGTGGCAGCACCGAAAACAGTACCAGCAGTCCCAACTAGGAACAATCGAGTCTGCACGGCTCTTTCGTTTGTCAAAACCAGAAACAATTGCTGGGCTTTGGCACAAACCGACTATGACAGTATTTTTTAGAAAAGTTGCAGTAAACTGCGGATTTCCTGTCCGCAACGAGCTAATCTGTGCTCTTCGCCCTTTCTTCGAAGATACTAAGCTTGTTTGTTTATTTATTTAAAGGTAGCGCGGAGATGCTACGTAATGATATGACAGGCGAGCGTTGTGATATGCGAGTGCGACTGGGTGCTAAGTACGGGTACGTTTTGAGTTGTTATCACTCGCTTGCTACGACGTCGCACGATACAACCAGCTCTTTTCAGCGTGTTTGTTTCCCAGGAAGCAAAGAGTTCAATGTTCCTAGGGAGTAAGTTAAACTGACAAAAGAGCAGATGTGTTTTGGCGCGGGAAAATGAGAAGAGTGTAGGTCTGTGCGGCGCGTGTTTCTTCTGTGCAGGCATTTGGAATTGCGGTGGGAAATGGCGTTGATATAAAACCCGGGAGACAGGGACATCACTGAGCAGATTCATTGATGAAAGAAACAGAGATGTTGACGCGAGCCTTTGTACAGTTACCCGCAGCTGTCGTTGTTAGCCGATCAAGTCGAGATCTTTGTAGAAAATCGTTTACTGTCGTTTTCCACCTGTCCTATGCCTGTTATGGAGCAGTGGAATACTCGCAATCAGTACACGTCACTGCTTTCATTAGACCGGTTTGATGATTTGGCCTTACGAATGCTTAATCTTTCTAAATCGTTGGATTCCAGCAGAGTTTTTGCCTGTAAGCTTCTAGAATCGGTTGTATGTTGAAAACGTTGGTAGCCTTTGTAAATGAAGATACGGTTTGGTGTGCTTTTTTTCCTTGCCTTCGCCTTGTTGCAACAGGGTTGTGGTAGTTNATTCAATATCTTCCATATTGNTCTGTGTGTTCGAATTTAACTGCACCGGTTGACACGGCCTTNGCAACAATCCCTTAAAGTATTTCCAGGCTGATGTANTGGAACTTGTCGAGTGTGCTNAGGAAGACAAATGAATCGAGATATCGTTTTCCGTTGCACGGAACCTCAATGGTATGCAATGAAGTATATGTTTGGCGACATTATAAGTCTCGAATTCAAAATGTTTGTGTGACGCGTAGGCGCCTCTAAAGTGTTGGTATATAGACGTTGAATAAAAGAGTACCAACTCGCTAAAAATCGAGTACACCGCGTTAATTCGGACGGGTGGCTCATGCGGTTTCATTTTTCTTTGAAATTGAAGACTGCGTTTTCAATCCTGATCTTAACATGAGCGCCGCTGTGGTTAAGTTTTCTGCAGCCTGCGTGGCTGAGTAAGCGCTTGCTGCAAATTGCCTGGGATGATGGTCGTTCAGTCCAGATCAAGTCATTGTTCTTGCATTGATTTCGTCTGGTATGCAGAAAATCTATTTGTTGTAAGATCCAAAAAGAGTAACTTCGTTGCGTCTTAGATCGCTTTTCTGATTAGGGTCTGTTGGTGCCACATTGAGTGAAACTGAAACAAGGCGCGATTATCCTGGTCCATGCTTTATATACAAACGCCTAGGCAACCGGTATGAAGTAGGTCGCTTACCACTGAGGAATTCAATGATCGAGAGTCCTGAGACGGTAGCGGATGCATGTTATGTCAAATTCAGCTTCTGCCTGTGAACAGGCGATAGTTCCAGTTGCTGGATGAAGCTTCGCACTGCCCTTAGGGTTACCGATTTTATCACACAAAAAAAGCAAACCAACGAAGTTTTGAGAAGCGCCTTGTTTGCACGTAAACATCTGTTATATCGTCAACGTCTTCGTGAGCGAAACTCACCCGGAGGGCAAGCTGCTGAACATAATGAATAGGGCGTGATCAATTGTACGGATGATGCATGCCGAACAGCAGTAACTTGAGTGCTGTGGCAGATCCTGTGCCTCGCCGTTGCGACGATTGCACGTAAAGGAAATTGTCCGGTCAGCGCTCGCTGCACTGGTGCGCCTCCATTCACGTGGGCAACAGCTTGTCTGTAAAGATATTTTACCATGCCCAATAAAACGGCGTCGCTGCAATGGCACCAGCCTGACTTATTTTTGTGGAGTTGCAATTGGAGCATGTACGCTGTGCTGCAGCTGCGCAGCTTCAACGCACGACGAATTCGTCATTCATAATTGTCAGCCACTGGTCACACTCTGCGTCACATAACGAAGAAATAGCCTGTTCAGAGTCAGGATTGACCTATTTCTTTTCGCTGGTAGTGACACTTCAGCGCGAAGCGGATAACATGGGTTAGGAAATTCGATTAATGTACAATTAATTGACGTAAAGGTGATTGCACCCGTATCCTTGTGTAGCAAGTCAGGCGAACTGCATGTAGGCTCATTTCCTAACCGGTGCAAGTTCCAGTGCCTGAACAAAAGTTTTTTCATTACTGACACGGCATTCGTCACAAGGTTTATTACTTGCTCCTGACCGTCGAAGACCGTTCGTTGGACCTGTGCGTAATTGCCAGTATATCTTAAAATTTGATTTCATCACTTGTTACTTCAGACAGCAAACAGCCGTTTACAGCTGAAAGACTTCGCTTTGTGTCGTCAACACGGGTCGATTATTAACTGGTGTTAATAACGCCGCTGTTTGTTCAGAAGTTGTTGCGATTCTTGCGAACTTTTTCCTTTTCAATTTTCCTCTTAGCGGAGTCTTTATCAGTCGCTACTCGATTTACAGTCCCAAGCGCAATCTTTGACTTGGACAAGCAGCCGCCCNAACAACTAACAGATGACGTTGTTGTGACAGCAGCTGGCAACCGGAAAAGTCGNANGCTGTGAAAAACACCTGACTCTGCCTGTCATTCTTCCCAGTAGCATACAAGCCAGTTGGAGCTTGTCATTGGTGAATCCTCTCCAGTTAGTGAGTGGCATTTTCTGCGGTCTTCGACCATCCATGCGGGCCCGTCGCCATTCTTCCCCATCATACCTTCCCGTTCTTGCGTTATGTTTTATTTATGACCCGGGTAAGCTTCATTAGTCGCGCTTACGGNTTAACAGTGTTAAGACGGCCGTGTTATTTGCTGGGCGTACACCACAGACAACCCAGCAGGGTTGCTAGTAATTGGTATAAACACTTACTGGAACAATGAACGGAATCAGTGCACGCCCCGACCGACTAAATATCTGTGCGCAACACAAGCATCAACTTGAGTGTTCCGTGCTTGGCGACGTAGAAACAGATGCTTGATTGGTAAGTATTGGGATTTGTGTTTCACCGACGTCAAATTGAAATGCTTTACTCCTTACCAGTACTGAAACTGATTTGCACAGGATGTTTTGCACAAAACCTGCGATGTTTTTGTTGCTCTGCCAGAAGTAAAAAGAAAACATGAATCATCGCGTTGTTGGGGAAAAAAGATCGAAACACAAAAACAGGTCTTTGAGAAGATCGAATTTGGAGCCGTGTTGTGTTCCTGATTATTTTACGTTTCCTTCTTTAGCCGTTGGTTCATAACTGAGGAACAGGTTACAGTGGCAGATTTCGTTGCCGGCTTTCCGCTTCTCCCATGGCCGTTACGTCGATGGTATTAATTGCGAAGAGCGCTTTGCTCGGCCAGCCGCGTAACGCATCCTTTTGAAAATTGTCAACTCGAAACCCAATCACGTTATGCGATCTGTGCCGGCCCACGACCTGGCGACCCGTTTCCGGGTTTCCACTTTGTTCGACGTGGTCGGCAGCTCGATATGTGCACGTTGACTGTGTGATGAGGCGTAGGCGGCGTTTTATTTAATAATGGAAACAGTGCTTGCGTTCAAGCGGCACGATTTCTGTGGCGCGCGGTTAGAAGACACTCTGAATTGAAACAGCATCGCTTTAAAGGTCGTTCGCGGCCAGTGTGGGCCAGGGAGCCAAACGTCAGAGGCTTATCCATTGCTTAGTCATCACGCGGGTCTGGGGGCGCCGAAATTGTAGGGCTGATGGTGAAGACTGCAGTGTGAGGCGTGATTCGTTTTCGTGATCTAGTTCAGGTTCTGGCACTTTCGTGCTATCTCACGTTATAATCATAAAGGTATACCAACAGCATTGTTAGGATATTCCGAATATTTACGTTCCAGAAAGCAGCATTGAAATATGACCGGAGGGTCAGCAGCCTGTTGACCTCTTTCGTCATAACCTTCAGATCCATTTTTGCTTATTTTCTAGTTGTGTTGTTACTAAGTGTATTGATTTTCCCACTCTAACGAAATTAGCCGAACAGTTATTTCTGTTTTTGCGCATCGGCAAAGGATCGATAGCCAGGGTGCTCTGATTTTCAGTTGTTAGCCGTATCCCAGTGAGGTGTTAATGCTACCGAGTTGCTCAGCTTAGGTACGTTTGGTGTACAATGCAATTCGCCACCGCAGTTTTATCTGTTAAAGGTGGTGGTCGAGTTTGCATGACGTTCTGGCACATGAAAGCTCCTTTTTGTATTTGCTTTTGCATTGACATGTTTTATTAATCGTCGTTCTTTGATTGAATTCTAGCCACGTTAAGCTTGCAGACAATAGCGTGAGAAGCTCCAAGTTGTCAGTGTGATGTCGGCCGATACAGTCAGACCACGTGGGGGGCAACGCAGGGCGAGAAACGTNGTGCTGATGAGTTACATCAACAAAAACGCGATTTGAGTCAACATTTCCACGTGNGAGGGACCGAGCTGTTTGCACTCTTGCGTTCCTCTCTGACCCTGCAAACAGGAGAAACATCGACGTAATGATTGGTTGAAGTTTGGTTTACTTTGTCGAAAAGTAGTTAACGCAACGTAGATGAAATGGAACGACTATTCGCACACTGTGGAACGTCGTTCAACAAAAAGAAGGGATGTCTTTTCCTAACAGTTAAAATTAGTTTCATGTAANCGGCAAATTGTTAATCCCACATTCTGTGCGNAGCACTGGTTTGTNCGAAAATGTTTGATCACCTGGCCAAATGTTAATACTGTTAGTCAAGCGTGAACAACAAAGCCTTTCTTTCCCTTCGTATCACCTGCGTTGCGCGTGTTCTTACGTACGTGAAAGACCTAAATCAATTTCGTAGTCGCATTGGTGGGCACAGCGATATTTTCACAAATTAAACACTTGCTGGATTTTCGTCAAAGTTTACCTTAGTTGTCTGAACTGACGAACCTGGCCTGATGTTATTAACAAAACAATGCGTATTTTGTGATTCATCCGCACATTGCGTCATAAATCGGTGTTTGAGTTTTTGCGCTAGAAAGTTGTGCATTTTTTCCTCCACTGCGCGAGATCCTATGGCATTTGTCGTGAAAAGTCACTAGAGCTGAGGCAATCGTCAAACGCGCGCTGTAGCAGCAGAGCGAAACGAGCGAGAACAGAACCATCGGGCTTGTAGTTTTACTCGAATGTTTGACCACACGTCTGTAGACAATGCACTGTTATTGTCTGCTCAAGTATGTACTTTCCACGATGGGTGTAAGCAAGGAATCGATCAGAAAATTTTTATTAGGAAATCGATTTCACGTAAAATTACGCATCCTCAGTCCTTATTCAAATAGAATCAAATCGATGTTATTGTCTGCGTGTCATTTTCAAAAGGCGTAGTTTATCAGTACAAAGACTTCGTTTAAGGCTGTCATAGCACGTGGACAGTAACTGGCGAAGTGAGTTTACGATGACACGCGCGGTAAACCTGGACGGGTCAGATTCAAAAGGTGCGGTGGCTTGAGGGGTAGAGTTTTAGCGCTGTGTTGATCAATGTGCGTCATATGCCGACGTCAAGGAGTGCCTCATAGTGACTTCGCATGGTACGAAAAGCGTCTAAGCACAACTTTTAAAAATTCAAAAAAAGTTTACATGTGGCTTTCGTCGTTTGAACAGCAGGTCGCTTCCGTTACGTGCTTGTGCGCGTCGTGCTGCAGCTCCGCGTGACAATGTGTGGACCAGTGGTGGGTTTAGCGTGAGACCAATGAGGTACTTGCCTCGCCCGCTTGTTTTGAAATACCGCGGACGTTTCCTTAAAATGTTGATTATTTTTTTCTCTTGTTAAAACATGTAAGCTTTCTTGCCAGTTCTTCATAGCAATGCTTCAGATTGACAAAGGTTTGAACATATGTATTACTTCGTCAAGGTACAGCTCTAAAGGTAGAGTTGAAAATGAAAGGCATGAGCAAGGTGTAAATGCAGTTTTGATACATGCATGGTCATTTACATTGAAAAGTACAAAATAGCCATTTGGGTGCGCATTAATTTACAGCGTGTACTAAAAATGTTTTTTTTTACTTGTGTGTGGCATAAACGGAGGCACTTGTAAGCACTTGCAAAACATTATGTGAAACGCGAAGGTTAATACATTGTCGATAACATTGTCGATGGTGGGCAGAAAAAATCTGCTCCGATTTGAAGTAACGTTCTGTGATTAGCAGCACTTCCAAATACAGATTATTATTACTGTATGTATGAATAGCTTCAAAATAGCAAAATTCATGATACGCATATCATGCGATGTACGTAAGTTTCGTATTTGCTGTGATTTTTCAAGTAGTCTGAATGCCTACTTTCGTTAAAGGACGCCCTCAAATCATCAAATTCTTTGCATAAGGCCTCCAAATTCCTGGACCCACCACTGACCGTAACCAAATAAAGTTGGGCTACTCCATAGTTTGCTAAATACTGTAGTTTGATTTCCAACGCGTTCCTGTTGGGCGGAAAAAAAACTGGGAAGTTTTTTCCAGGTGGTGAAAGCAGATCATGAAGCATCCATGTTTCCTTGGTAGGACTTCAAACATGCAACCTCATCTCAATGGCGCTTTTGCGAGACCGCGAAATTAGTGAAATTGCCTGCCGACCAATTGGCCCTAGTTAGTGTTGCTTTTATGGCGTCGTTTATGACGAGCAATTTTATCAGATGCCTCTCTACAATTCGTTATGCTTTCTGGATGACCTTGGTATAAATTTTCATCAATTTGTGCGGTGCCTTTTCTCTCCGAAGTCTGAGTTGCCCTCTTGTTGCACAGGGGTGCGTTTTGTTTAACAGAAAAATATTTGCTGGACTTGTCCGGCTTCGAAGAATATTGCCCACCGCCGAAATTCCGTCTCGCAGGCGTGTAAACAAAATTGGAAGGAGCGTGGAAAGTGCCGCGCCGGGCTCTTATGTCTTGCGATCTCGCGGAGCACAAGTTAAGGTTTTTGTAACCAATATCCGTGACTGCATGACTGCGCTTTTCGTTTCTGTCAGGCGACCGCTGACTGCTGTAATCCGGCTCCTATGTTATAATTTTGGTGTTTTCGATCGGGTTTGATATAAGCGCAATCTGCTTGTTCCTCCAAAAGTAATTGAAACGAAATTTCTACGTTCTAAGCTCAAATCAGTTGCCCAGTTCAGCGGTGTCACTGCTTTGGAACACGCGGAACCCCTGTCGCGTTACTCCGCGTGTCTCGCGACTCCAACATTTGTCTGAGACGTGCGTTAAATTCGAGACACGCGCCCACCATCTTGGTCGTTTGCGTGAACGCTAACAATAAGCGGTGGATGCAATTGCAGCGTTAGACCGAAGTCAGTCTAGTGCTTTAAAAACTGTTCAGTGACCAGTGGCCAACGGCAAGTGGATCAAAAACCGGTGTGACTGTGAGTGTGAAACTGCGGCATTCTGGAGTTTTCGCCCCGGATTCTTGTAAAGATATAGGGATCCTCCTTTTTAGCGTAGACGACTCTGCCCAAGAAACGAACGACGCCAAGCGGGAACCGTTCACTGCTGTGTGGCCGTCCATTGTTGCGGGAAGCGATTCGACACGAAGACCGCAACTGAAAAGCCGAGCGAGCACCGAGAGCTTGCGCAGCTTGCAAAGCTTTGCGGAATATGACGACTCCACGCTGCGCGAGCAACGCGGACTCCGGCGCATCCGCAGCTTAGGTCCGGCGGACTCCTACCACAAACACGTGCCGGCTGGCCGCTTGCGGCAGCGTCGAGCCGCCGTCTCAACCGAGAACTCCGTCGATCAGTCCTACCTGGCTGGGCTGGGCCTCAACGAGGAAGACTTCGTTGTCGATTCCAGCGGAATGCCCGTCAAAAAGAACACGTTGCGCATCGCAACGCGCTTTATCGGCTCGTTGCAGAAACACCAGAAGTTGAAAGCCGAAAGGGTGGCGGCGGCCGCGGCGCTTGCCACTTACCTAAATGATCCGCGCAGGTACCAGCTTCCGCAAGTACGCGCTAGAGAGCTTTTCAGCGATAACTATACCATGCAGTTGTCAATCAACAGGTTCCGCGTATCGTCACTGCTGTTACTCTGCTCGACCTGTGTCGTGTATGATTCCATACTAGCTAAAAGTTTTACGAGAGCGACAGTTGCGAACTAGAGAGTTCATTTTATATGCTCGGTACTTTCTTACGGTGTGCTTCTATGGCATAAAATTTGATTCGAAATTAACTGAATCGACGACCGATTTCGAGCGGAATGGTTGTGCACAGACGGTGAATTTCACTTTAGCTTCAAGACTGCTTGCTAAAAGATATAACACTTAATGTCTTCCTTCAACAAAGTTTTTTTTGTCTGTGCGAAAGCAACCAATTCACTTTTTATTTCTTCGTGCAGCAAAGAGTCGGACGGGGGTATATTATGCGAACCTTGTTCTCAGGACGAAAACCGCAAGATGTCAGGCGACAAGGTATGTTTCATTTATCTTTTTCTTTCTGTCCAAATCATCCATGTTCTTCACTGCTGAGGAGTGATTGTGGCGATTGCTTGTTTTGGAAATCGACAAAACGCGCTGCTCCGTTCTGTTCAGCACTTAGAATTAACGACAGATGTGTTGACGAACTGGGATTTCGGCGTTTTTCACGGTTGTTAACAGTAATGGCATTTTACTTGACATGATTAGACATTTTCTGACATAAGACTATTCGGAAGGGAAAAATTTTACTTTATTAGTGAATCCCGAAATTGGGAAGAGAGCAGGAATATTTTGAAACACGATTTAACTTTTCATGTTTTAAGCCAGTATCGGCCATTGCTGTTGAAAATGTAGATTTATTCAAAAAACAAATGGCTATTAAAATCGCGTTTAAATTGTACCTCATGGAGTCGGCATCAACTCGTAAACTGAAAAATACAGGGTTATATCATATACCCCTCTATTTTACACCGAGGTAGGAGGTACGCATTCCGATTCCTCTCAAAATGAAATGGCCATGTTGTGTCAGATGAAAGGAGCTCGAAAACACATTTGTTTTGGTTTGTTTTGAAGCTTGAAGCACAAATCGTCTCAATGAGTGTTGTGGGTTGTGTACAAAGGCTGGTTACCCCCTACTCTAAGAAAAAGATCAACGCTCCACTACAACAGTCTATTTTGGAAACGGAGCAGCGCGTTAGCATGTTTTGGAATTTAGCTAGCTAGCTGTCTTGGTGCTGGTGATTGATGATTGCACAAGACCGGTGTGGTGGACGGCGAAAGATGTGGCACCGATGCGATTAATACGTCTGCCTTGTATGGAACAACTCAGTGTGGGAGTTGATGACCCGTCTGTTTGCTTCATAGTGATTTTTGTGTTGTGCTATTTACAGAAAATAATTTGCTCTTTCCTGCTACTAATCGCAAAAAATTGTTGCTACTTTACTCTCTGCTACTTGTTTTACGATTTGCAAACAGCGTCTCGGTGGCATGTTTTTCTGGTTGGAGTTGGGTGCAAAGCTACAGCGAATTTCTGTCGCCCACCTTGCTATTTATTAATTACACAAAAATCAGCTTTGCTAGAATGTTTAGCAAATGCAGCTTTGCCTACATAATTGCAGTAGAAATGATTACGCTAGAGCAGTGGATTCCAACCAATTTTGCACCGCGGCCCATTGTAGCAACCCACTATAACCGAACGAACCCCAAAATCTGAAACTCGAATAAAGCAAAGGTAATACAGCTGTGCACATAAAATATCTGCACGCGATCCCTCCAAAAATGCTTCACGACCCATCTGGGATTAGCGGCCCCCAGGTTGGAAACCACTGCCCTAGGGACAGATATATCGGCGTTAAGCGATTTTCACGCCAGCATGTTGTTCGCCAATCACGGTGCCTATTTTCTTCAGCATACCGCACATGAATGGCAGCCACACAATGCACAAAACAGCTCAGAGTCACAACAAAAATCCAAAAAAGCACTTAAGGTTGCATGCAGGGTCTCACAACCAGTTGACTGACGGCGAATGTGAGCGAATCCTGGCTTCACATTCGCTGAATCTGTGAGCGTTTGGTTGCATGCGAGTCACGTGACTTGAATCGAACACGTGATGAAATAGCTGAGCGATCATGTGTTGTTTTATTTTCAAGGCCGATGATCTGTTCGCTATGTTGGAAAAAATGCAAGTAAGTAAAGAAAAAAAGTGCCTGAAACAGTGTTTGCAATTGACACAGGGTTCGCGACGGGGATAGATTGGTTCACTGTCGAGTACGCAAACGTTGAAAGAGCCGAGAACTGCCAGTCGCGAGCCTGCCCTTCATAATAATCCGTAGTTTTCCGCGCAGCATAATGACTTGGGCCGTAGATTTGTTCGTGGAGCGAAGGGACGGGACTTTGCCAGTAGGACTACCAACCGCTAAATCGGTGAGAAAACGCTCTTGTGAATTTGGCGCTTATCGATCATGGAATAACCTTGGATAACTCGTTCACCGCGTGAGCTCCACGGCTTTTAAGCCAATCGCCCCGTCAACGCAATTCGAAGTGTTCAATAGAGGGTAATTGCTCTTGGCTAAATTTAGACTGCGTCTTACAAGTGCGTCAGCGTGTGCTGTTCAATAACAAGTACCACGAGTGGCGGCGTCCTGAAGAACAGTCTTGCGGATCAGTGAGACGCCTACTTTAGCATTGCGGATTTGCCTTACGGAGTACACTATAACTTACTATCCCTNGGAGTTTGCAGTTTGACGCTGTAGGACGTGAACTCAAACGTATGAGAGCGCAACTAGTAGAAGACAGTACGTTACATACTTGAATAAAGAAATGTGCAAGTTTGAATCGCAAAAAGACGAAAGCAGATGGCAGTCGACTGATTCTTCGAAAGCATACAGAAACACTAGTGCTTTTAAGTGTAGTAGAAGACAGGTAGAAGAAAATATCTGCAAAGGCACTTTTTTAGTTCAATTACTGTGAGGCCATTAACCGGAATCGAGAAATATATTTGCGTATTGTGAATATAGATAACATTCGATTTTGGGATTCTATGTAAACCGTGAAGTTCATATTCAAACTCATTCTAGTGGGGGAATACAGTAAAGATGTTTCCCGGGCAGTTTCTAATTTTCTTTTTTTGCGAAGAAAGTCAAAGGCCTTTCAGCAAACGCAGCTTCCCAACGGTTTGTTAGAAATGATGCACTAGCCGTTCTGCATCTGCGCTCAGCAAAGATTTTCTTTGACGCAGTACCGTGCGAGGTTATTCCCCGTAACATTAACAGCCTCGTTTACACCCCCAAGAAAATAAACAAGTGCGAAACTGCTGACTTGAAAGAGTGTCACTGTCGCGCAAATGAGACACCATCACGCAACATCTAAGAGTCCATTGAAAATGACCCTGAACCATTACGCCACAGTCCTGTTGCACCAGGTTTCCACCAGGTGGTGCCGTCTCTTTATGACAGCCCCGCGTTTCCTATTGCTGATATAAACATATTCTATTCCGCGCTGTTTAATCATGAGCTTATCGGGCGTCGCGGTCAGCGGCAGGCCTAATAGCTTCCACACGAGCGCCCGAGATCAAGCTGCGACAGCGGTAGTGGTGGTAGCCGAGAAAAAGGAAGAGAATGACTGTTCAGCGCGTTCTATTGAGGGTAGCTTCATGTTTCATAGGCCAGCGGACGGTTTTGTGAATCAGCCAACAGAGAAATTACGTTATTATTTGGCGCAAGCTTTTTGTTTTGCGTTGGTGCAGTTCATTTTCACGTGTATGGGTTGAGCAAACCGACCGCCCAAGGCAATGTTTCCTGTTGGTGATGCCTTTTGGTTACAGGTCCTCGAACTGATTTTTAGAAGTACAACACTCTCTTTGAAAAGAAATTTTAGAATCCGGAAGTGTTGTTCTCTCTGCTTATTTTGCTTGCTAGAAACGCTATAATAATTGTCTGGTTACGCCCAAACAATTAGATCTTGGCACAGATGTACCCCTACTTGCGCTTGCAGGATCTCCAGCGTTTCGTATGACGGACAGTTTATTGACTTGCGTACTTCGCAGCAGTATAAAGCAAGGATGTGTAGAATGTGGCAGTAGACTCTGTTCTGCTCCACTGAAGATGAAATGCGGCGAGTGCGGAAATACTCGAGAAGTTTTCGCTCCGCCATTAGACATTCGGTGAGCACAGTCGTGGAGCTGCTTCATTTATGTGAACGATGTTTTGTCTCTTAGAATGTCTGCCAGTTACAGTCGTGAATCAGTGATTCATTTCGAGTCAGATCGCGGCGCAGCTGCATTTTTTGAACCAATTGGTAACAGGCTGTAGAAAAAAGGTAAAAGCTGTTGTTGGTCATTTGAAAGCTGTCAAGTTTCTTTCAATCTGCCTCTGTCTAATGATCCCACTCGGTGGCAGGTCGGCTGAAAGTCTCATGTTTTATTTTTAATTTTTTGAATCTGAGTTGATTGTTTGTGGGAAAGGGGTATGCAAGCATAATTTACTGAAAAACTGCGCTCATTTAAAAGGTGGCGCGTGCACTGTCTTCTATTTCCATTATCTACAGCAGTCAATTTTACATCTTGACTGTAATTACCGATTGCCCGTTACTTTGGGAGGGACTCAATCGAGGTGCCAAAGCGGACAGTTACGCTCCGACATTTGAATGAATTCCGATTTTCCAACTTTATTTTGGCATTTTTTTGATAATTGGGAAAAGTGGGATTTCCCCCTAGCTCTCGAATAGATCTCCACGGTTGTATACTCTTAATTATAACGAACTCAGCATCTATAACGATGGTTGCTTGATAGATGTGCTGTTGGCACCTGCAGATGCAATCTAAGCTTAAGTACCATAGTCGAATCGAACGAAACGAGAAGTCTGTGGTTTCGATGAGAGGGTGTTCGTTGCCACACGATAAAACAAGCAATTTAGCAAGGAGGTGACTGTTGTAGATGGAAGATTGGCGTAAATTCCACTACAACTCAATTTGAAACCATTTTCGTAATATTTGAGCAATTTAGCGTGCATTTTGGCCCATCTGCGGTGGCCCAAGATATCAAGTTCCTTAAAATTGACTTCGTAAGCGTTGGACAAAAACTAGTGAGACCTGGTGAAACTCGATGACTCTGCTTTTAATTAAACTCCTCGAAATAGAGCTGGCAGTTTCTCGGTTCTTCAGTTTGCACATAATCGAATGGGTTTCCGTTGTCTCGAGGTGAACGGAACCGAAGAGTGGCGCAAGCCCTATATTTCAGTCTTGTTTAACTTCCCGCACTGTGGTCATGTAATCTGAAACGGTATTTTGTTACCTGCCAGGACGTTATGTTGGATGTGGCTTTTGCGTACATTATCTAATACTGGCGGACTGATGCTGTGACGGTTTTGTAAAGTTTGAATAATACGAACGGTTAGTTCATGTGCAAGTGTCGGCCTTTGGTCAAGTTCCAAGATTTTGTGTGTGTTCTGTGTTCTCCGTTTTGCGGTTCAGCACGTCGTTCAATTTCTGTAACGTGACGCCAATTGCTAACCATGCAGTCATTGCATAGGTTTTTCTACGTCTAACGCTTCACAACGTTTTGAGTTTTAACCTCGTGCTAACGTCACCATTCCTGTTTTTTTCGATTTCCGGGCGGAACCCCGCCCAGAAATTCGATGTCAGGTATGCCGAGCATATGTTGAATGTTCTTTTTTTCGTTTTATTTTCAAGGCGACGCGCATGGATGAGCAAAGGTGCTCGCTTCGTATTGCGAGCCCTCCATCTCAAGATTCCCAGGTCTGTGTTCGTGCGCTGTTCGTTTCTAAGGAACGAAAGTTTCTTATCATCCAATACACTTCACCGTGCATTCCTGAGGCGAAACGGTCGTGCGGTGTGCGCATGCTGCAGCTGACCGTGACACATCCAATTGCATCGTGTTTCATCCCATCAGGAGTATATGTGAGCATACAACAAAGAGCCATACGATTTCACGACATTCCCTACAACCACCGGTGTGACGCGTGTGGTCTGCTAAGAGTGCAATTACACTTTTTCAGACATCCGACGCAAATATCATGACTTTTGTATCAGCGCACATAAAAACACGCCCCCGGTTGTTCGGCATTCACTTTGTGCACACTAACACCGTGTCTCTCATCATTTACGAAACAGCTTCTGCCGTTCAGATATTCTTATAATGGCTCACTGTTTGGTGTCTGCGTTCGCCGATCGATAGTGCATGCTTGCTGCTTCGCAACTGCGTGTTTCTTGATCAAAGTTTTTTGTCATGACTACGCTCCTACAAGCGGCTGCTTCTAGCGAATGCACTAGATTTCGAATGTAGTCGATGAACATGGCGTTGCTCCGGGAATTGCATTTAATAAGCGAATCATGCATGCTGCTGGACTTGAGTGCCGGTGACTTGCAACCGTCAAATCAATCACTTGCGTTGCGTACATGCCTATTCGGTCTAAGAAGGTCACCCGTTCAACATTTCTTGCAGCAGGACAGCGTGTCGTCTGCGCTGTACCCCTCAATTAGTGAAGTTCTGCGGCGTGGGCCACCGTACGCTCAAGTCATCCCCCCGCCACATGGCGGCTACTGGGCTCAAGGGTTCCATCCCAGTGCAAGCCACCTGCGGGCGCCCCCGGAAACCCTGCAGGCTTCCCCACCTGGCCACTACGAACCAGAATTACATAAAGACGAAGTGACGACAGCTTATCGTGACCACTTCGTTGGCAAGGTAACGATATGTCTCTGGCGTTCTAGACAGATTTGAAAACCGTTATCATTTTTACGCGCAGACTTATTTTAACACCGCACTCTCGCCTGATGAAAAAAATTACTCGCTATTGAAAAGATTCGATCAAAGTCTAACATCCGTGCGTTTTGAGAAATGTGCTTGTTGGACACTGGACAGGATACGTCTTTTTGATAGACAAGACTGGTGATTCGTGCTACAAGGGGCTTGAGCTCCAGCGCGCTGCTTGTTAGCGCAGGCTTTATTAACGTCCAGTCGCTCAGCTGTGATTTACATTGTTCCGTCGGCCGTTGCACCTGTTTGCTGTCGAGCGATTCCCTTAAAAGCGGATTTGGCATTCGGCACGCTGTAGATGATCGATAGTTTACGTCATTAGGGGCATTGTTTGGATATCGATTTCACGTATCTTAGTCATCGTTCCTTGACGACAAATCGATTTAATTCTGAACCGCATATCCGGATCGAGGCAGCGGTTCTTTTCCCGCAGTCACTGAAAATGCGATTTTCGGTCGATGCAACCCACTCACCCTTGCGCAAATTACTTTCGACGAGGCGAAGCACGTCGTGTCCTGTAGGTTCGTTGACAGAGTGGACTGCTCGTTCTAGATGTCCCTGATCGTTGGTCATTGGGCACAGGTCAACGCAAGGCTACAATTATGGATTTTTGCCCTCTCGCAGAGTTTTCGTTTGCCCCTGCTTTGTGACAATTGCGCGAGAATTTCTGCATTGGTCGTATGAAAATTTATTCTTGTTCAACTTCTGAGCCCTAACGGGAAATCAGCCCTTACCAACTTCCGCTAGGGACCTTACTTCTAAAGGTCACCGGATATGTCGAATTTCCGGCGCGAACTTCGTACACGATGATGACCTTGATAATAATGTGCAAGGTACGTTGCCATCGCAACTACCTACCTCGGAAGCAAGCCCGTAACCAGCTTGAGACACCGGGGGGGGTGAAGAGTTTTCTGAGAAAGTTTCATGTCCAACATATTTTTCCAGGGGGAGGGGGCGAAAGC
>JGI24159J19872_10000052_pt1 | contig 57579 bp, 49 predicted proteins | sample Ectturendosymbi4_FD_19872 | JGI IMG/M metagenome (IMG submission 19872) | reverse complement strand
AACGGGAAATTTTCACGTGAAAAAAACAGAGAAAAACAATAAAATATAAGCAATTACGTTAAGGTTGCAAGTAATTGAAATCTATAGTCACCAGTTATTGAGGTATAACTGGATAGACTTCTCAAGCAAACAAAGAAGTTTTTATTTCGCAAAATCTTCCCGCGGACCGGATCTAACCACGCAACGGGCCGGATTTGGCCCGCGGGCCGTATGTTTGGCACCCCTGCAGTAGACACTGAAAATAAGAGTTAAAGTTTTTGCTTGCAGATGTTTGTGCAGAGATTAGCAGCCCAGTGCGTTTTATGAGTTGCAGAAAATAACTATTATCAAAGGTTCACTTTTACTTTCTAAAATGGCAGATAGCGAAAAAGATATGATTTCGCAGAGCTGAAGAAAAACAGAACAAAATGTGAAATCTTCTTTTGTCAACACTTGAACGAGTAGTTTGGGTTATTTAGAAAGACATGGAAGTCTAAGCAGCGATGAAAAAATCTCGAGGTTGATATTTCATGCTTCACTGACTGCAGTGGCATTGAGATCTGTATGACTCCAACAGAAGAGCGATTTTGGAATAAGATGTTGCTTTAGTCTGCTAATAAATTCAAACTTGATTTTTTTCGCCAATTTAAGAACGCAGCATGCAGCGTGAACAGGATTTCGAAGAAGTGTTTATTTTTCGCAAGCGATGTGAAGATAAAACTGAATGTTTGAAAGGAAATTAATTCGTGACGTATTTATAAAAATATGGTTTGAATTCTTTCTATTTTTTTGATGATCTGAAGAACAAATTTACAAAAAGCAAATTTTTCCGTTAGCTTCCAAATACTGTTTGCCACAAGACTAATTTTCTTACCCATGCGTGCTGGGCAACCTCCAGATCAGAGGGTGAAAGATAGCGGTGAATGACAATCTGTGGCAGAGACTGGCTTGCTATGCTCTGTTGTATTTACAGTAGTTTTAGAAACACATTTTACTGTAAACAGAAGTTCGCTTCTCTGGATCTATTGCGTTAGAAAAGACGAAGTGTTGCGAAGGCAACAAATGCAGCCCTGCGAGTTACTCTGGGTCGGGAGAAGGTGAAGTGTACATGGGTTGTTTTTGTTACGTGAGAATTGTGCTGTATCGGCCAGGATTGGTGACATGCCATTACAAAATGTTCTTCGACAAAACGTCTGTACTTTTATAACATCACGCTTTGGCGCTCTTTTTGCTTCTGTGGACCTCAGCGAAAGAAAAGATTATGAAGGTGCTTGCTGATCATGAAAGCCCAAAGGCAAATCTTTTTGGCTTACATATCTCTTTGCCCTGTGTCATACAGAAAGTTTACTGCGATGCCATCTTGATCCAGTTAGGGATTCCAGACCTTAACTCTCTCTCTCAACGCGCACTCTCACCAGTACCACTCTCAGCCACAACAAGAGCACTTGTGTAGGACCTGTAACTTGTTGAGCAAAATCCATTCGCATCCAACATCCTGAAAACGAGCGCCCCGTTTTCTGGCGCTCAGACAAGAGAATGAAGCCGTCGCGGAACACATTAATAACCGTGGGATCACTGAGGATTACTGGACTTTTGTCACAAATTGAGGATGGGCGAAACTTTGCTTGGAAATTTATCGGTTCCATGATTTTCTTATTTTGCCTTAATCTTATTTTGCCTTAATGATAAAACAAGTTGGGTCGGCAGCGGAGCAAAACGGTAGCACATTTTTTTAAATGTTTTTGCTCAAACTGAAATTCTTCAAAGAAGAACATGGAATGTGGTCTTGTTAAAAAAAGTTCATTGTAGACATATGCGTTCAAACGTTGAAGGGCATTGTTCTATGAATTTACATCTACAGTGGAAACACGGTGGAAAAATGCTGTTTTGATGGGCGGAAAGATTATGAGCTATTACATTTGCTGCCTGCATTTTTAATTTACTGGCATCCATTTTGCATTTACTGATTATCATTTAGCGTTTACTAGCACTTTTTTTGCACTTTCTGTCCGACTGGCTTTCATTTAGTATTTACTAACATTCATTTTGCATTAACTGACATTCATTTAGCGTTTACTAGCATTTATTTTGCACTTACTGCCATACTGGCATTCATTTCGTATTTACTAGCATTCGTTTTGCATTTTCTGGCATTCAGTGAGCATTTACTGGTATTTACTTAGCACTTGCTGAGCACAGTTAAAAAATCTTGAAACTGTAACAATAATCATCTTGAGCGACTCTGCCCAGAAATCGTTTAATCCAAATGACTCCTTCTGCAGTGTGAGACGACAATTTCAAAACGTTGAATGAACGCAAAGTTACTTAGATGAGAAGAGTTAATCAAGCGGCAAACTAAACCATTGAAGAAGCAGGACAGGCAGAGATGATAGCGTTCACTAGACTCGCTGACATTTTAGGAGTTTTTGGTTTCAGGAGAAACAGTTACCAATCATCTCTTATTTGAGATGCTGTTCTTTGTTACTGTAATTTTACATGCAGAGATACTGGGTCCGCACCAAGATCATCTCCACATCACTACCATGTAAATGACGTAAACATCCTGTTGGCATAAGCTGCAGCATCGATTCGCATAACACCAAGAGATGGCAGGGACAGTTGATGAAGCAAATGCTCTTGAGAACGATATGAAAAATGCACGTTGCTCCATAGCATGCTGGTGCCTGGCAATTTCCTTCTCATTAATTATTCATGACAAACATCCTTGTGCAATATAAGCAAAAACATGGCGGTCCTGTGTCGGGCGTTTGAGGCCAAATTGCCTATTAACAGTGGCGCCGGTCAGTTGAGGGCGTTGACATTCAATGCACCAGTCATTCTGTGCTGATCGGGACTTTACGGCAAATGATTGACAGGGTTGGCATTTCCTGGAGGAAATTTTTTCTTGTTACTGAATGTAAACATACCAAGAAACCCAAATGCAAAACCATCCGAGCGTAACAAGGCCATCAGAAGAAATATCTGACGTGCACGTTGACTGTTGGCATTTTCCCCCATCACCCCCATCACCCCCATCAGCCCCATCACCCCATCACCGATTTTACCGGCAAGTGCCAGACGATGCATTCAATGTCACCTTCCGCGGTTGTCATGCTTTACTTTTCATCCGTTTGACTCATTTTACTTCTTGTTGTTTGATTTTGTTGCGCATCAGACACTTAGTCTGCGGAAAACCCGTTGAACGCCGGAGATAAACTGCTTCAGTCTTGACGTTGTTTTGAATTTTGCTGGAAATGATGTTCACAGAAAAAGGAACCACTTAAGTAGGTTTACATGTTTCATGAGTGAATGCCAGCGCATTTAACCGCTGGTTTGCTTGTGAAGACATCGGCTGCTATTCGACTTTGAAAGTAAACCGAAGCTGGAAAATGAATTGGTTCAACGACGGTAATTAATGTAGGAAGCATGGCTTCATTTTATAAGAAAACAAATGATATAATTTATATTTTGTGTTAATTGGACAGTAGTGACGCAGAAAGATACTTTTAAAAGTGCGTTGAGCTCTATGTAGGAGACCAGCAGTCAAAATATTTCGTCATGAAAGAACATGCGATTGCAACAAACATTTTCCTGCCTCAATTTTGCTCCAAACACGTGATCCAACTGAAAAAACTGATTTTAGTGTTAGATGGCGCAGGCAACAAAATATTTTTCCTTAAAATCCAAGAAAGTAAAGCAACTACACTGTTAGCAAGTTTTCCACGAATATATCTCAATTAACGCAGATGACTTTTGTGTACAGCGAAAATGTTTGAAATATTTTAGTATATAGGTTGACATCCTTCACCAGATTGAAAAACTGGAGATCCTAACCTGTTGAGTGTTGTCAATATTTAGATTTTTCAGTATCTTTGCATATCTAATGGCAAAACCCACGGAGGTCAAGAAACTTTCTGGATTGCTTTACTTTTCTGATATTGAATTTATCAGCGCCACCGTGCGGAGTAGTAAACGGTCATCTGGAATGAAAACTAAACACAAGGTTGCGCTGGAAAGTCGATTGTTATTGATTAGCATTTCAAATGACTTTATTGTATCTGCTCTTGGCATTAGACTCTTCTTTCGCATAACTTTTGTTAATTTCACCAAACGTTTAATTCCAATTAAATCCTTTTTTTGAAAAAAATGTGAGGAGAGTGGAAGTATCAGAGTTCTAGAAGATCCTTGGTTGTCAGTGGTTGAAGATAACTTTGCACCGTTTGTAGTTTGCCTGCATTGCATTCTGCAGTGATATCGCTGCTGAAATGATATCGATGCTACAATGTTACAATATTGATTGTTGGTTGGTTTTAATTCCATACACGCCAAAGTTGATTTATGCCAATGCCATAACATCAAGTCGTCAACGGACTGGGGTCGAAGCGTGTTTTGTCGTAAATCTTCACTAAATTAAAATTCATCAATAAAGCAAAAAACATTTTGCGGGAAAATTTGCAGTTTGTGAGAAAATTATATTTTTAGTAAATTTGAAAGGTTCACTGAAAAAATTCATTGTGAACGAACAATAAGTTGGAAAGGTTACTCGAGATTTAAAGGAAACACTGAAATAAAATCCAAAGGTTTCGGAAACCACGTTGGACGTTTCGAAAACCAGCTGCTCACATCATCAGTCTGACGATTTGACACAAGGACGTCACTGCTACACATGAGTTATGTTTCCAAACTCCCACCCTTTATGCTCTTCTGTTAAATTAGCTCAAGAGGGGGCAGAAGAAGACTTGTTTTCAAACTCTTCAAAGCAAAAAGAATTTAGTACAACATGTATTTTATTTTGCAGCCAGCAATATATTTTACTTAACTACTGCGGAATTATTGATGCATGACAAAAGCGAAAAACTCTCTAATCATCTACAAAATTGCTATCAGAAAACGTAAGGTAATTGACACAGCCAATGACTTACTTAGCTACTTTTCGTCATCAAAATAGCTGTTCACAAGTCACTTATTAGTGAGCTAGTGAGGCTGACAGGCAAAGTTAAGTAGAGATTCGATTCAGAAAACTATTTCAATTTCAGCAGAAACTGTCTTCGGCAACTGATTTAATAAAATCGCGATACGCTACAGGCAGTTTGTTCGGTTAATCTGGCCCTTGTGCTTCTACAAAGATTGTGACTATTGCCTGGCTATTTCACAGAAACAGAACAGTCATTGCAAAGGTCAGCTTCTGTAAGGTTCTGCAGTTGGATTGCTGTTATTTTCCACAATAGCTTGTTCTCTAAAACAAAAACAAAAAAATTTTTTGTGCAGCAGATCAAGGTTTCACTCCATGGATGTCATTAAAAAAGTTTAGATCCTCAGTTCATGTCAAATTCCAGCAACATGAGTGACAATTAATTAATTATGCAAAGATATATGCGTCACTATTTTATTAAATGCGTCTTGCGTGTTGTGACAGAACAAATATCTAGAGGGCAAACAAGCTGAGCTACAGCTTAGTGAAGCATTATAAGTCAGTATCACTGTCAAGGTCTGGCAAGAAGCATTGTGACGTGACATTTTGAGGTGGTACCAGAGTGTCAGGGGCGCAGAGGTGAAGTTCCTGGAGTGTAAAGAAACGCCGCATACGAACATAAGGGAGCTCTCAAATCATTTTCAGTAATTGATAGGTGGTATCAAGCCCGTAACTAGGGGGGACGCAAGGGGGTTTCAGTCCCCTGGAAAGTTTTTTCGCCAACCCTGGAAAAATGTTGTTGGACATAGTTTAAAAACTTTGGACCCCTCTCAGAAAAATCTTCGCCCCCCTGGTGTCCCAAGCTGGTTACGGGCCTGGGTGGTATGACCGCTTGGTTTTGACAGTGCACATTTGTTTATAATCTGTCGGAGCGCAGCTTTCATTTAGGAATAGGTTTCTTTTGTCCGCGCTGAGCAATAAGTCTCGTGAAAACTTTGAAAAGCAAAAGGATCTTTTCTGATTACCTCGCAAAATCACTTTTATGCAAATCACTTTACTTACAGCCACGTTGTTTCCATTGTCTTTGAGAAACTACGCAAAACAAACTACGACACTAACGCGATGTTGTGCGTTGTTTCTTGTTTCTATCCCCCCCCTCCTATCTGAAATGCCTCCCAGTTTTATTGGAGAACGTACTTACTGGGAATCTCACAGATTTCTATGGTGACTGCAGCAGTTTTTTATTTCTCTTTGCTACAACCAGAGCAAAGCACTGTACGCACCAAAGATCTACTGCATGTTACAACGGTATGAATCAGATCTACACAGTAGCAGTCTCCTGTCACCTTAAGTTTGTTCAGATTACTTCGAAGTTCAAGTTTGTTTGCTTTAAACTGCCGTGTCATTCCGAACGGAAGTGCTACATTCCATTTAAGGGCGAGCGTTGTCATTTACGTCGTTGGAATCAACTTAGCAAACGTTCTTCCCCGTGAGCTCCAAATGTCGAGCAGTCAAGCGTAACTAAATGCAATTTGCTTTGGCGAACGCTGGACGCCTAATCATTAACGGCTGTTTACGACCCAGACTAGCTACCTCGTAAAAACCTGTGGCAACACTTCTCACCCTATTGACAACTTAACAAGGACCATAAGAGCGAATGGTGGTGAAAGTTTCTTGTTGTCTCTGATGCCGCTCGATGTTTATTGCTCGTGACTGGGGTTCAACGGCACCCAACTTACCAGGTGCGTGACCAGGACGACCACGCCTCGCCGTTGTTTCCAGCAACGCAACAAACAAATCTCTCGCACTTCGCTGCCTCAAATCGACAATAAACCTGCTTCAGCTGCAACTGCTTGCATGTTTGCTGGAGCGGCGATCAACAGAAGCATTTGCAATTTGCAGCACGCCATTCACCTTCTCCAGTCATGCGGCATGCTGGAGATCTCAAACGTCCCTGAGGCCGGAAAGTCTAATAAAACTCACTGCGACAGATTGCGCTGTCCAAGTAAAGATATAAACGGAAGTCTAAACTTCGGCATTGATTCCTTTTCTGGGCAAAAACTAAACATTGTTTGAATGCACCTTTATGTTTCGAAGGTGTTTTACGTTTGGAACCAACATGACCAGCCGCACAGCAATATTTGCGATTCTTTCAATCAAAACAATCGTTGCTTAAGTTGTTTAATAACAAAATGTTCAATTCTTAGCCAAAAATGCTCTTTTAGATAAATACTTTGGTACACGAAAAACGGAAGTGCTGAATAGCCTTATAATAAATATCACGGCCAAAGCAAACGATAGATAAATACTGTTCACTGAAGTTTGCGCATGATGCAAAATATTGTTGAAACATGAGGTTTCCTCCCATTTTGCTGCTGTGTACCCTCCTTGTAAGTTTAGCTCCAAGCCTATTTCACGAACGCATCAAATCCTGTCATTTGCGCTCAAGCTCATAATGTTGTTTCTATTACCAGTAGTTGGTAACAATTCCACTTCAGCGAGTTTGCTCACAAACCTTTCTACTTCTGTCCATTCATGACCAAAGGGTCAGAAAAGGGGTTTGTTTTGAACACTCCCCAGTTCATCCTCACCTTTCACCTGCGGCTTAAAAGCGCAGGTGTCTTAAGTTACAGTACAACCCCGCCGAGCCCCATCAACCGTCAATGTATCCATCGCTTTCAAGTAAAATTTGAAACGCGTAGAGCAGCAGTAGAAGCTCGTCGATGATAAAAATCGCAAGATGGTTAGTGGAATTTGTGCTTCAGTTAAAAAGCTTACAGGTAAGTATTACCTTTCATCTTGATGCTTAACCTCAAAGCAGTATCACGTAGTGCTTGACAAAGTGTTTGGTTTGTTCAAGCAACCCATTTTCGCACTGTCAGTCAAACATCATTTTCACGAGAAGTTTTGAATGCCACTCCTCATAGCCGGAGTCATCATCGTGTGTTTGGGTTTCTTAAGTTTGTCTTCCTTCCCGTCTTTCAGCGCCACGTGGCAGTCTCATGTCGGTTGCCAGCTGACGGCGAGAAATCGACAACAGGTGAAGGCTCAATTTCGAGTTTTGTTATTTCAACAAAAACTCATGAGACCGAAGCGCGAGGCAATGCGCACCATGTTAACTGGTCATTTTTGAGTTAAATAACTAAAAATACCTTGCTTCAAAATCAAGTCTTTAAACTTTGTTAATGATTGTCATGCCAAAAAGTCTTTGTCACTTCAAATTTCTCGGGAGTAAGATAGCCGTACCCACGTATTGGCAGATGGTATTATCAAAAAAGCAAACCATTGTGGTGATCACATAATAGTGAAAATATAGAGTGTCATGTGATACACCTATTCAAATACGTAAATGTCTAAATGCGGTTTCCGCTGATACTTGGTACATCCCGTGAAAATCATTTGCATACAAATTTATAATTTTTTGCGAAGATGACTGTGAAAATTCTCTACAACAGTTGAAACGCATAAACCTTAAGTGTAATCTATATCATTTTTCAAGTCAATGTTTGATTTATATAAGATGCTTTCCATGTTTGCCGTAAAGATTTTATAATATACTTTCCATGAAGCAAAACAAACTTTTCCATCAACTACCGGAAAAACGAAGTGTTTCGAAAAGTATTTTATTTGTTAGGTTTTAGTTTGAAGATCCGATCAATTCGCAGACAGGCGTAATTTAAATGAGGTAATTTTTCTAATTATTTGTTTCTAGACTTTTTACCTGACGTGAGTGGAAGCTTTACTACTGCATAAAATACATTAAACGTATTCTATTGTTTGTCTGGCACAACTTCCAACAGCTGTTGTTTCTGGTCATCCTCCGCTTTTTAAACTTTTGACCTGGCAAGTTGCTCGAGAACACAGCAAGCAAGTCAGGTTCGAGTTCAGTTGCGCGATATTTGTTTACAAGTTGCCTGCTAGCATTTTACCGCGCAAGGTCGCTGCAACTCCAGGACAAAGTACATTTTTCGCTCTGTACCAAACTCATGAAAAGGCCTTATTTTACATAAAATTCATGGTATGTATTTTGGTAAAACTAGTTTTCTGTGTGAACCTGTGTTTTGCAACGCGAAGTTTTTCACTACATCGTGTTACTAACGTCATATCCGCAACTTTTAAGATCACCAATCTTCTGTTTAAATCGCGTAACGGGTTGTATTTTCGTTTGCGTCTCACGGAACCGAGACGCTGGCATGACCACTTTTCTTCATAAACCGACGCTCGCAAAATTTCACGCTGGTCACACGTTTCCACGTGACTGATTCGGCTCTGGTGGCCTGGTGGCCTGTCGGCGAAACAAAGTGCTGCAAATTACAGTCTTTGGGTTCCCGGGCCTGACCAGGTGTTCGGCTCGCAGTTTAGTCCCCAGGGAATTACAACGCGCAAAGCAAAATATATTAACACGACTCATGGTCACAACGATCCACCAGAGCGAGGTGCTTTGTAGGCAGCAACACGGAAGCTTGTTAATGCAAACGAAGAAGGAAAGGCAGATTAAGTTTTGCTTCCCTTCGTGACGATAACGTGTCATTATCTCTGCCAAGTAGCCTGGCAGCCTTTACGTCAGGGGCGGTATTTGCGCTTTTCCGTTTGTTCAAACACTTGACTGGGCAAGCTTCGCGCCGCAGAGATACAGGTAATAATACACACGCAACAAGTAACCACAAATCATACAGGGTTGTGACATCACACATTTTTTGTTTCTGCGCGCGTGANTGCTGGATTTCCCATTTTTGGGTGTAAAATCTATCAGCTTTGTAAAAATTCTTCCAAAATTGTTCTATTTGAGCCAATGCAGCCAACAAGCTCCACGGTTTTGCCAGTTGATATTAATTGATGGTCGCCTTCTTCAGGACGCTCTCAACAGAATTCCAGGCAACCACCGATATATTCTTCTACTAATCAATGATCCGCTGCATTCTCTTCTAGTCTTAAAAGCAAGAATTTGCGTCATCAACAACTGTGTTGTCACGTGACTGCATACCAGACATAATCGGCAAGTACCACTTTCAATTTTAATGTCGCAAGTCTTGAGAAGCAGAATGCCGGCAACTGAGGCAGTGACTTTGTCGCGCGCTGGAACTTTTTTTCAGTATTTGAGCTGATTTCACTGCTGTCGACGCAAAGTCAAAAGAGCAGAGCTGTAAAGTTTATTGAATAGTGGCGCAGAAACTCGTTTCTGCCGTAAACCATCATTTACGACTTAACAACGCCTGACTTCGTGTTCAGCTCTTTTTCAGTAAAGACAAGCCATGGAAACGAAGGTTCAAAGCCGACGTATTTCCTATTTTAACCACTACGACGTGAAAAGCGACAGAAACTCAGTGCGTTCAACCTTTCACTGTCCCTGGCCTGCAACGTCACATCGAAGCAATCAGGTTTACGGTGGCCCAAACATTTGTTTATTTTCAAAGCAGCTGCCGGATTTCTATGGCCATTAAACCACAGTCAAGCACAAAGCCTGCAGCTGCCAAAATACTCGTTTAGCAAAAAGAAAACGGTGTCCGATTTGCGACGGAAGTTTTATCGACCAGTAGGTTTTACACGCTTTTCATTTGTGTTGAAATAACCTTTTACCTTAGCAGGACGTATGGATGCCTCGATAATCTTAGCCAAAGGTTAAAACGGATTATGCAAGACACCTGCTGGCAAGCGATGTGTACGGTTGTCTTTCTAGCAATAAGTTTGCCAACATTATGAACCATAATTTTCTTGCGTTGAAACCAGAACAAATGAAACTGCACGGCGACCGACTCGACGGTCATCGCACGAAGACGACACCACGTACTGTTTAAAGAAGTGGAGAACTGTTATTGCTGGCAGAGTGCCATACTGCTTGCCTGCTGCAGGAGCTCCTAAATGTCAGTGATGCAGCGGATGGTGTAGCAAATGCTTGTACAAGTCTTGTCTGTTGCGTTGCATCGAGTTAACCTTTTCCACGGCACGAGGCGTTCCACTTGCGTCAGCGTTTATGCGAACCCTCAACAGAACAGGTCACTTTGGCGCCGGCGATGCAAAGTGGTCGAGACTTGATTATTTACATTCACTTTCGACTTGTATCGCTTTCATCTGCAGTGCAGAAACTCTGCACAGTGCATGCAGCGAACCAGACATTGCGTGCTTTCAAGCAACCTCTCATTTGCAGGAAGAGAACCGTCATCCTCCAGGACGCAGGACGATGAGTTTACGACCAAGCACGAACCCCCATCCATCTTCCTGTAACAAAAATATGATGCATGTCAGATATTGACGCTGTCATGTACAAGTTGTGAAAATGATTTTAGCAAAATGAAATGCCATCATCCATGAAATTCCATCATCCATCAAATGCTATCATCCATAAAAAATGAACCACAGAGTTTTGTAACTTGCCAGGACAATTGACGCATAGGTCAGATCCAGATCATAGATCAAGATCTTCGATTGTGTTTAAAACTATATAGATATGTTGGAAATTACTACCATCTTAACTTCTAGTATAATTTTGATTGTGGCCGTTACAAGCGTCTTATTTCAAAAAATCAGCTTTTCGCTTTTCGTCGTCAAACGAAATACTAAAACAACGAAGTATGCATCTACTGTAAAATAGCAAAATACATTTACGTCGTCTATACGCGTAAGTAGAAGTAAGATTTTATCACAGTCCAGAGACATTAAGATTTTGGCAACTGAGACTTGCATCAAATATACATTTAAGCTCTGAGTCAGATTTCTCTGTGTAGTGCTGTAAAGTGTGTCTCCAATATTTGACGACTTTCAAAAAATGTATTCAAGCTCGTTAAGTTAGGCAGAGTATGGGCAGGAGCGTAGTGCAAATGTTCTTACGGTATAAGGCGATTGCTGATGGAGTTTGTATGGTCCTTGACATGGCGCTCAATGTATTCTTGATTGACAAACACAAACGTTTTCACACTCAGTAACCGGTTAAATCCAAATCTCCATTTTTGGCATCAAGTGAAGAAATGAATGATATCTCGTGGACTCGCACTCGGCAGAGTCTGGTGCACAACACTTTTCTCTATTTAATCCGGATTAATCCGTCCCGAGAGCAGCAGCGCAGTTTGCTGCTCTGAATCTTTTCCGAATAAGTTCATTCATGTTCTATTCAAATCTTTTCATTCTTCATTATCATGCAGTTTCCTGTGTACGTGGCTTAGTCGACAAGGCGGCCGGTCAAGCAGCACTCGACATGCTCTGCAACGATAAACCGATTATCAACGAGATGGAACAGTTTCATTGTGAGAGATCGGCAACATTTTAATGGTTGCCATCATAAGTTTATTTATAACACGTTCAAGTAGCAGAGCAACAGGTTCATCCCTTTTAACCGAAATAACCCATATAATATAATTCTTGTCGCGAAACTTAGTCGAGTACAAAATAGCAGCGATTTGACACAAGGTTTAGAGAGAAATGGAAAGACATAAATGATTTTCTTGTTTTATCGCTAACAGAACAATGACCGAAGATACCACTTACTGGCATCAATCTTAATATTTCGTGCAGTTTATGCCAAAAGCGCCACTACCTCCCACTCCACATACCAACGAGAGCTTTACATTTTGTCCCAGTTTCCTTCATTCGCTTTTCTATTTGCCGAAAGACTGAACCACAGAAAGCACCCGCCTGTACGAGTAAGAAAAATCTTGACGCATGTTTCTGAAGTAGTACACTTTGTTGCTCCGGAGCATTTACTACGCATTTTACCTTTACCTGTGAGTTCCAGCAGGGCTGCAAGCAACTGATCTTTTCGGGGGCTAGGCAAGATGATTGTAACGTCCTGTTATACTATTTTCGGGGGAAAAATGATGGTATGTTGTTCTTGAACCTAACAACAAAACATGTTTCTGTAGTTTTCGGGGAGGGGCAATTGCCTGGTTGTTCCACCCCTGGTTGTGGGCCTGAGTTGCAATTACAACCTTTCTGATGTGGAGGTTCCTGCTGAAGCCCAAAATTCTATTTGTTCGGTCAATGAGGAATCTAACACTCCTTATAATCACGACTTACCTTGTAGTCAACGTACTCTCTTTCCCGGCAGTCAGCATGTTTGCAAAAAGTGTAGGTCATTGAAGTGATTACTGCAAACCAGAAAGAAGAGTTTTTTTTAAGCAGAGTTCCAGTTTCATCTATTCATTATAAGAGAAGGTGGAGGGTGTGACAGGTTTAAATCCAAGCAAAGCTCGTCATTCTCAGACTCATCTTGCAGACACTGACACTATTCCATGTACAATCAGCACCTTAGAATGAAATCGCCTACGTGCTCTCAGTTGATTAAACCATTTATCATTCAGCAACACCGTAGTAATCTTTCCCACGACAGGACTCTCGAAAACGAATTGTTCTTGAAACAAGCGGAGCAGTAAGTAGAAAAGTTTGTCTCTGGCGTGTAATTAACACACACCCCTCTTTCCTGTATTAGTTTTTACTAGGAACGAGTCAGAGAAACGAAGCAGTTTCAGGTTTTAGGAAACTCTGTAAAACCTAATCGTGCCGTTACTTTAGCTTGCTGGCAGCCATTGCATTCTTTAAAGGCGTCGCCACTGCTACGTTTTCGGTGTTTTACAGGCTCTTAGTGAAATTGCGCCTTGGACTAAGCTGAAAGGTAACCCACTATGCCTCGTATTGAATTATATTTAAATTGCTACTGAGGTCGTGACACGAGCGGAACGTATCTCGTTTAGGTGAGTCCCACTTTCTCACTTTTCAAAATGGATTTATGACCAATGGTAAAGCGGAGCACTTGATGTGGTTCTGACACAGTCAACGCACAGCACGCAAGAATCATTGAAAGTTTGTTTTTCTTGATTAACCAGAAAATTATTTTTTTAATGCTTTGCAAAACGCTCAAAAAATGAACTTTTTCAAACTTTGAAAGCACGTGCTCTGTTGAAATCCGCCTTTTTCTAACTTATAGGCACAATCAACAGAAACAAAGTTCATGATAGTGCGGTGTGTAAAAACAACTCTGAAAAGAAAATATAATANTGCTGCTTATAAGTTATTTTTTTACAAGTGTAGCACCAGGGCTGGGCCATCGCATGTATTTCAACGGTGGACATCTTTAAAAATATATTTAGCTTTTAGCTTCTCCTGCGCGATGACTAAAGGACGTCCGCAAAGAGAGAAGGCATTAAGAACGCTTAAGAAGTTAGCAAAACAAACATTCCAGGTATTCATTTTCTGCCACACAGCGGAGTTATGGCCATGAGCTTTGTTCAACTATTGTAGATACTCATCTGTTTTTAATCCGGCTTAAGATCGCATCAAATGTTCCTTTGTCATGATCTTGCAAGTCAAGTACTATCCACAGGGAAAGTTGTATCTTTCCATACTTATCTCATGTCAGTAAAACGCGCGATATGGTCTTAGGCAGGACTGCAAACCGTCCTCTATCTCATTGAACAATCCTTTATTATCCTTTTTTGTCCTTGTTCTGCTTGACACTTACAAAGGACGGCATATCTACGTTATTTCAAATTTTTTCTCTTCATAAAAACCAAAGGAATAGATATCAATCCTAATGGACATTTCCTACAAATTCGTATTTCAAAACATAGAAGTATATCGCAATACCTTTTCGAAAATAGGAAGTTATTCTAATGCAAATGGCAACTGCCATGTTGAATTTTTTATTGTGTTGGATAAGTAGATTATGCATTAAACAAATTATTGAAAAAGAAAAATATACAAATATGAATGAATAATGGTTTGTGATTTTGCAACTTTGTCAACACTGTAGTGTTATTTAAGAGCTGACCTTCGAAGATTCGCTCACTGCAGGGTTTTCCAACCAGGATCGCGAGATGGCATTTCAACAGCTGCAAATTTGTTTTGATCACTTTTACATCTATTCTTAAATGAACATTTACTTCAAATTAGTGTTTCTCAACCTTTTTTGCCCAAACCACCACTTCCATTTTCTAAAAAATCGTCTAACCCAGTTCCATTAACTTTATACCTCCACTGAATATGAAGTGAAAAGCAAAAGATATTAACGTTTCTTGGGGCTGTAAGGTGTGTTGAAGATTGGTAACCACTGGATTACAGGAATGTTAAAGGAGCGCAGACATTACAATTGTTTCTACAACGGAAACACAGGACAGTGCTGCTTGGTTTACAACATTGCGGCAACGACGACGCTTACAATGTAGACAGGTCTGTGTTGTTTTCGGACGAACAGAGTGAGATGCGTTATGTACAAAATATTTCTTTAAAAGCGCTTGTAAATCCTTTTTGCAGGTGCAACAAAAAATTATCTGAAAACCTTTACCATTTGGCACAGCCTCGGTGTCTCCAGCAAAGCTCCTTAAGTTGCTGGTTAAAGGAACAGTAAACGCGTCGTTCACCACAAACGAACAGTGATCACTTGTCGGAAGTGAAGAGGACGTCAAACGTTCTGCTTTGTTGTGTCTTTTGACCAGTCTCGAAAATCAAGTAATTAGATACATGACAGCTGGCAACCAACGCGAACGTCTCTCTTGTTGCAATCTCAGAAAGGTCTTGATTCGGTTCAGATTACATGTCGATTGTGCACCTAGCCAAACCGGCACAACCATTACTGGTACCACCACCGATAGTAACAAGCGTCCTGTTGATGACAAACAGACCAAACTTTGGAGCCGTACGTCTTGTCGTTGGTAACCTGACACTGGGGCAGAATACGGCTCGGCGTGTTGCGCACCCATGGTGGTCAATGAATCGAGATTTCACTAATTGTTCTCCGATTCGCTAGTTTGAGCGGGAAAAGGAACAGTCTTCCGCATCACGTGCCAGGTAGCAGTTCACTATTCAGTCGGATCATTGTGACGGCACAGACGTTTTTTATCTAAATAAATCAATAGCGTCAGTGTGAAACAAACTGTTGTGTCGCCTATTGCTGTTCTATCAAACTTGCCGCTGGACGCGCATGCTGTTTGTTTTCTCAAACCTTTTGCAAAACTCTTTTCTTCTGTTTACTTTTTATGTAATTCTTCGTAGAACTTAACAATACACTCGCGTCCGAAGCATTGCCTACCAATAAATAGATCAAAGCCAGGCTACAGCAGCATTACCTTACCAGCAGAAAAAGGCAACACTATCGCCTAGTAGTCGTACAATTGAATTGCTTCAACGAATTTGACCTTGTCAGGTCACAGATGCGTGTGGTCTTCAACGCTCAGTCAGCAAACTCTCGTAAAACTTCAACACAACCAGTGAAAGAAACCAAGCTTCGCTGCACAATAAGTGCACATACGGTAGTTCCTATCAGCACTATTTTTCTACTCGTAACAACGTAAAAAGCTCATTATTACTGCGTCAAAGTTTATCCTGACTCTTTTTACACTTTTTTGGCTATGGCAAATGTTTTGCTTGTGTATTAAGTGAAAAATCTCAGCTTATCTCCCTGGCATGGTAGTACACGATGTAAACATTGACTGAAACGGTTTTGAGTTTTGAACTGAAGGCGGGGCGAGGCGGTTACTCCCTTGTTCAACGTCTGACTTGACTGTCACGATGTTTCAGGAAAACATTTCTTTTTTAGTAAAAAATGGAGAACATCTGATCGATTTGTATTTTATCGTTAATCAAGCATTTTGTGCTTAACCTTCGTAGTTTTGTGGCGTATCAATACAGCCACAAACAGAATAAAAATCGTTGCAATGAACCACCTCTCGAATTTCAATCCACTACCGGCAACCAATCCAAAGGTCGGGTCTGACCAGCGATGGGAACATACATGTGTTCCGGTCCAGTAATTTTGTCAGCTTTTGTAATCTCGTGACGTGATGATCAAACGTTTCCGGTCAGATGACATCTTTGAAGTTTCAGGTAATCCCCATTAATGCTTAGCCTCCACAACGTCATTTACTATCGACGAACACCATCTTATAGCACAAAACACACTTCAGCACAAAACACACTTTAGCACAAAACACTTTTTAGCACAAAACACTTTTCAGCACAAAACACTTTTCAGCACAAAACACACTTCAGCACAAAACACACTTCAGCGCAAAACACACTTCAGCACAAAACACACTTCAGCACAAAACACACTTCAGCAGTAGTAACCAATATTGACAGCGTTTTCGAAATTGAGCAAAACGCCGCAGTTAGTAAATGATGTTCCACAGCTTGGTAATTAGGCAATCAGACTTTATACTTATCCTTTTCAAACTTCGTCTTTAGGGCCATTAGCAAAGCACATCATTAGCTGAATGTAAATAGTGATCTTATCGTTGATAACGATAAGACACACGGTAATCGCCCAGCCATCTTTGTTCGTTGTTCCGTTACTACGTGGTCCTGTTGGTGTAAGTCTTTTGTGATAGTTGTTGACCACGCAACGTGGATAGAAACTTACGCAATATCCCATTTTCCTTCCCACTCACCTCGATAACACTTTAAGTGTTAGACAAACATGCAGATTGAATCTTGTTTCAAAAATATCGCCGCCATTAATTCCTCGGTGTTGACTTTTATAGAAATGTCATTACTTAACACTAAAAGGAAAGCGAATAGCATTTGTGGATATGTGCGCCTTGTTGGAACAAATACATTTGTTGGGTGAACATTTGCTATGTTTTTGAAACTTTTACTATATTTTCGATGTATCATTTTCAGTTTTTGTCAAATAGAAATGCGGTTAAGGTAGTTGAAAACTTTGTTGATCAAATTGCGTATTAACTTTTAGGTATACCAATTATATTAGCAAACAGTTAAGTGTTGCTTAAAAGCCATAGTTTCAACAATGTTTGTCGATTTAAGGGAAAAATAATGAGTTTGTGATCCAAATTGTTGGTCGTTAGCAAGAAGGTCTTATTGCAAAAAAAGCATCAAATGTTGGGCACAATCTTGCGTCCTCCTATCAACGTTAGTTTGTTTCCCCAGTGGTCAATTGCATGAACGTTTTAAGGTCGGGTGACATTTCAAAGCGCTCTTGTCGTACGAAACAAGAGAACAATTATAGATTGCCATCATCCAACTCATGATGACTTCCCGCCAACGCACGCAGGTCCGAGAGACGAGCGTCAATCGCATTCTTTGAATGTCATTGGCCATGTTTTGTTTTCCACCGTCCGATAAGATTTCTCATCTATCAGTCATTAGCATGGAGTGATCGGCAGGAGTCAAGTCAAAAGCGTTCACCTTGTGTTTCCATTTGAAACCTGCACGATCAGGTCAGGCGATCTTCTTCAGTTAAGCTATTCATGTCCCGGCGAAAGACGTCACGTAGCGCTTTCTCTGCAACCCGATCATCACTGAAACGAGTGCAACGGGTTAAGCGATAAATCTCTGGATCAGAGCAACGTTGCCTGTATTAAAGGTTTTTGTATATGGCGGTCAAATATGGAAGTGAGTTGGTTGCTTCCTTTAATGTTTGTATACTTGTCTCAAATAAACTACTATCACAAGCTTAGATTTAATGCTTTTATAAAAAATTTTCTTTCCCTCATTCACTTTGGAAGAACTAAAGCTACATCAGCGATTTTCATACACAAGTTCAAAAGTACGGTATGCCTTATGTTGTTTTATTTGACAGACAGAAAATTCATAACATAATGTTAAAAGAAGTGTAATGAAAAACTACAGGAAAATCCCCATTCCGGACCATTTTGATCGTGCTCGTTGTCTACGTCTGTATGGGATGAGATTGTTCAGCTTATTCTGACGCTTCGACCGTTGTGTGCTTAATGGGCAAAACTTGACAAGAGCAGAACCAGGTCAACCAGCAGTTCATTTCAACGCTGAGATCTGCGTTATTTTTCTTCAGGGGAATATTTTTGTCCACAGTGTTTTCCTGAGCAATTCTAGTAATTGCTGCGACTGCGAACAGTTACTATTTACCGCATTAAGGTACGAATGATTATGATTAATAACGACATTGTTACCTCGTGACAGGAATGCTGAAGACTGGAAGGTAATTTACAGTAAAGTAAGGAGTTCAGGTTCTCGCATCGGTGGCGAACTGTGACACAACTCAACAATCTTGACTTTCTTTCACATTCATTTGCACAAATGCAAACGACAATCTTGTAAGGATTCTTGCTCGTAGCTGCGAAATGCATCCACCAATCTTCCACAGAACCAAAGCAATCTCAATGTTGTGCTTGGAGAAGGTTCTGTAGCGGTTGATACCAGTTGATATCTGCAAAGCTCTTGTTTCTGAAAAAACTAAAACCAATTTATTTTCGAAACGTAGAAGTAGCGGTGGCGACTGAAGTTGCAATGCAAAGGACAGCTCGAATTTACTTGACTTTTGTAAAAAACACTGTGTTCAAAATCGCCCAACGTCATTTATGCCAAATCCCAAGTCCAGAAGTAATGTCTATTCATAACTTAAAACGATGGTGTGAAATATGCGTGTCATTATTTTAAGTGAAGTGATATTTTCCTTAGGAGACAGAGTAAGCCATAAAACGTTGATTAACATTCATTGAAGGTCCACGCTTTGTTGCCAAAGCGTTTTCTATATATTTTCTCCCTCACTGTGCGTTTTTTCACTCGATTTTCAACATAGTGTCTCTGTGCTGAGTGCAAACGTTATCCATCCTCCAGCAGCTTTAGGCAGCACGAGAACACAAGGTATTATCTCGACAGTAAACACATTGTTTGAGGAAGAAAACTCACGACAAACCCCAAATTCAAGATAAAGTTTTTTCGGTGATGTTGATGAAAAAAAACATAAAATCGAAATGTTTCCTTTAGATTACAGCACTGATTCTTAAAAGTGGTCCACCTGAAATTTCTATTTGTCGACAGAGAGTTCCATAAACCCCTGATAAAACGTCCTGAAAATTGTAGCCATCACTATGCAACAAATTATGTAAGACCATTTATGTGTAATACAGTTTCGACCAGTTATTCATGAGGTGTCAGCTAAGCAAAATGGTCCACTGGATATATTTTTGAAAAGATGATCTATGGACCACAAACATTTGAGAACCACTTGCTTAAAGCAATCAATGAGTTATGTTGTAATTGCCAACTGGTTTGATGCTATTGTCTATACTCGAGACGAAGTCGCTTCGAGCCTCGGTAAAAAATAAAACGCACTACTGAGAAGAAATATCGTTTTGAAAGAAAAAGACGTTAAAAAATTTTAAAGCAAATATTTTTTAAAAAATTATTTACGTTTTTGAGAAATTAATATCGCTTTTCATGAAGTTACTCGCAGCATGCCGGTAAACTCATCGACAAGAATACACCTTCCAGTGATTAATGCAAAAAAATCTTAGAAGCAAGGTCCAGGAACCTTCGCTTCACGTCAAAAGCTCAGCTGTAATTCATAATGGAATTTGTCTGTGAAGAAATGTTTTTAGCATAAACGTAGATATCACCGATGATAGCGCAGCAGTTCTTCTTGCATCACCACATGTTGCTGAACGATCCGGTTTCCAAGGGGGGGGAACTACGCGCCAGTCTTTTGCGGGTCGTGCAGCAGCGGACAATATTTCAAAGTGGACTCAGGCGTCCCAACACAAGTGAATTATGTTTCAAGAACGGAGCCTTGGAACTACTTTCGAAACCACTCAGCAGCGTAATCTTGTCAAATGTTTAAGTTTATCGATTAATCAAGAAATGCAAACTCTTTTTTCGACAAAAAGAAATGAAAATGTTTTTGCGAGAATCGTTAACTTATGTGCGTGAGGGTGACAGGTCACATCACACACAGAAACATGTCGTTTGTGGTAAAAACATTTTGCAAACAAAATGTTCCAAATTCGATCGCGTCCGCTCCTTCCTGTGGTAAAAGGAACTGGGTACAGTATGTGCAGTTGTTGTCAAAGAGAGGCGACGCATCGAGCGTTTGGCTTACGATAGACGTTGCAACCAGAAATAAAAGTTTAAAAGGAAATTGACAGGTTCTGGTGATTTAGGTAAAGTTTGCGAGGTCTAAACACGACGAAAGATCAGGTTCAACACGCCCTGGCATCTATTTCAGGAAAATTCTCCCGACGTGTCGCTGTCAGTGTGTGGTCCTCCGGTTGCCTGTATTTATAGTTTTCCCCGAAACAAGGTTCTCCCGCAACCTGGAGTTTTGAAAAGAAGAAAGTTATGTCAGCATTTCTGCTTTCAACGTGAGAATTTCCGCTTTTCGTCGGAAATTTTTGTTGTTTTTCGTGACTCTTCTCACAAATTATAATTGAAATTTCAGCATTTCGTCAAGTCTCCACATATACCTTGCTTGTTTAACAGCGGAAGTCCATGCGACATGAGATGAGGAGGGAGGCCNGACGAGTCAGTTCTTNGGTTCGATCACATTTGCTACCAGCTGTTTGAGCGACACGCACCAGGATGAAGGGCTGTGGTTTAGCATCGAAATGTAATCAGCGAATGGAAGAGAACTGAGTAAAGTAAACTGAGACCCGCAGACAGAGATTAAGGCGTTCCGCGCCGACTAAGACGCGAATGCTTCGATCATTTCGCCCAAGTTACACCCTTCATCGCGCGAGTACGTGATGTTAAGCTGACAACATTCGACTTTAAGCATGCAAAAACGATTGCTCGCCTCTACACTTGCTGAGCCAAAGGCATTAAAGCCTGAATGTTTGCTGTAATCTGTTGAAGGCAGAACTTGCACGTGACCATGCGGACAGAAAGGTGACGTAAGGTTTGAAGACCGAACTAGTTAACGAGTTTTCTTGTCCTTTTCTCACCAGCAACGCTATGACTACCAACTAGCTGCTGTTCCCGTCACAAGCTTCTTTATTCCACTTTTTAAAAACTTTCCATTGCCAGGATACCACCTGTCGCGTTGTCTCGCACAGCGACCGCAACCCGCCAGCTATGAAGCTCAACAGAAGCTTGGCGGCAGCTGGTACAAGGGCTGTAAACGCGCGATGTGTGTATCGATTGACTGTAAACAACGGTTGCCATTGTCGCTTTCGCTTGCCAGTGACAAGAACAAACAAACTCGGTCCAGACATTTTCATTTTATTAATTTATTTGGTCGACAGTATTGTTCAGGTGACACCTGCAAAACAGGTGTAATTTGTCGTTGTCATATCTCAGAATAGTTGTCGTAAATGATCATTGTAAACAGTGGTATAAGTTCGCAATATCCATCTTACTCTCGACAGAATAGTCGCGACAGTCATTACATACAAACTCTTCATCTGCGAGCATATAATCATTTCACCAAAGTGGAATCAAATTCATTTTTTCCAAATTGAGACTAAAATTAAGATTAAAATGTAAAAGCTAATGGAAAAGATTCTTTTTAGCTTAAGATGAACCACTGAGAAACACATCAATATAAAAATTTCTATATGTTTGTTGTGAATTCGTGAAGGCGGGAAAATGATAATTATGTTCTGCCTGGTAAAGCGGTTGGAAACTTTTTCACAAGATGGTCGCATGAGTTGGAAAACTTTTCTCAAGTTTTGTTCAGTAATTGACTGTAGTGCTTGTTTAACTGTTGTATGTGGTGAATGCCTTGGAAATCCAAACATATTTAACAGAATTTCTATTCCGTAAGATTTTACTTCCGTTCCCTGCAACGTCATAACGGTGCAACGTCATAACAGTGCAACGTCATAACGCTCCAGTCTTTCGAGAAACTTCTGAGCATTTCCAGGGTAATGTCTGCGCTTGGGTCGACTTGTCCATTTGGTTAAATCGTGCTTTTTGATGATTCCTTTTGCAGATAGCGGTCCTCCGCGTTTTAGACAACCGCGCTATCGTTTTCAGTCACCTGAGGTCATTTGAGAAACGCTCTTCTGTAAGTGAGAGCTTGGTCCAATTTTTCTGTAATTGTTGTGAAATTTTTATCGTTTTCTTATTAGAAGTCATGTTCAAGCTCATGTTTACTCTGATTGCTTGAAAAAAAAAACAAGAAAAACACAAGCGTTTTGAAAATCGAACTAAATATAAGATTTGCTTGGTTTTCTTGATGTATCGGCAATGCTGNGATGCATGGTGTTATATTTGGGCAAAACAGTGGNGGGTGGTTTTGCTGTAGAAAAACAAGTAGCAAACTAACACAGTTTTAAGAAGTAGGTGGTATTTTTAACACAGACAAGTCATAAACTTACCTTTTGGTTCTGACTTCCTGGCTCCAAACCCCAAGTGACGCGTGTACGTGTAAACCCAGCGCACAACGGCCACCGAAGCGTAGCAACAACGTCTAATTGCATTCCGGCAAACTCTGTGCCAGCAGATCACGCCAGTTAATGCTTTTGTTGTCACCGATGATGAACGCTCAAGATTAAGTTTGTTCCGGATCGCCGGGCACCCAGAATTTAATAAACTTTCATGTTTCGATAAAAATCTTTGGCACGCTCCGCTATACACAGCATCTCAGTCAGGTTTCTGGCATTGTTTCCCCCTCACCCGATACACAGCACCTTTCAGAGTTTTTCTCTCCACTCGGCTGAGACTTCGCCTTCAAGCTACAAGCCGTGCAAATCCAGCACTTTGTTCTGCCGCATACCAGCTTCCAATCTTCGCACTGTTCAAGAGCTCTTTGTTATCGCTGGGGCTTAGGTTTTCGGAACCAGCAAAACTAACACTGAAATAAACAACCCCGACATACCTCGACGCCATCGTATCTCTGCTCAATCCTTCTCCACCTCTTTGTTGCGTCACAGAAATTCCCTTGACTTCAACTTTCCCGAAAATCTGAACATGCAAGTAGATGTTATTGGTCAAAAATAGATACTTTTCATCAACGCTACGTTCGGATATATATTTTTGATAAAATGCAAATAGATTTTTTAAGGAAAAGGTGTCAAGCAAACAGTAACTAGCAAATCAGGAAAACGTCAGCAAAGCTATATTTTCTACAGAAAAAAATATCTGGACAAAAACTTCCCAATTGTTGTTTGCTCTGGCTACTTCATTCACTTCGATCGCTATGACGCAGACTGTTTTATCGGGTGCAGCTTAATCTTTTAATGCCGAGCATTTCGGCCGAAAAGTAACCACATGAGAGGGAATGCCAGCTCATCAAAGAATAAAAGACGCCCAAATACACTGACACGGCTTCGGTGACTGACATCTGACGCAGCTTGAGCCTTCCTGCGTCACAAATGCTCTTTGTGAAGTAGCGTGTTGCTCAGTGGATTAGCACAGTAACAACAGAGAATGCTTCACAGTTCATGACCCACAACAAGGAACGACACATGAGCAATCCCAAAGATACGAGAAGATCCTTTACCTCCTTGTCTGTTCTCCTGAGCCATGCTTTCCTTCTTATGTTGAATATGGAATATACTAAAATCTGCACCATTCCGTGTTTTTTTAACCAGTCAGTACTTTTTCTACTCAGTTGCTTATTGAGCCGACACTAGAAAGCACAAACGAGTAAAAGCTATTTGTGGTGAAACTAGTTGTTAATATTATATGTCTTTTAAAGTTACAGCTCCTCATCAACTGCAAAACAGACCTGCTCGTGGTTTCTGCAAGGCTTTTCTCAACTTTAGCATCAGGAAAGTATTTCCCAGATTTTTTTGCTATTTTAAGCCGCAACGTTGGACACTTTGTTCGCGGTCATCCACAAGTCACGATTCATAATGAGCTCATCGTCGCAGACGACACAAGTTGCCATTAAATCGTCTGTTAATCACCATTGTTTATAACTTGCTCTGCTCAGTTTACAGCAGCATCATCCGGTCAATGCGGGAGGCTTGTCAACACAAAGCAGAAGACTGAAAAAGAAAAATATGTTTGTTATTCGTGTTAATGTAAAGTGCTTGGGAGTTTAAACAAAGAGGTGGAAATTCTTGCGTTTGGGTGAGGTTTTTTGCTAATACTATACCAAGCCTCAATAAGATTCTGGCATTCTTAAAGTTTATTTTATTGAAAATGAGCTTCCTGTATAACGACACCATAGCGACAAAGTGCCAGTCTTATTTCATAAAAATCCCTGACGGAGTTGGTTGCCTTGGGCTTCAATACCCTTACCAGGCAAATCACACAAAAAATCAGTAGATTCAGCTTATTCCGAAATCAGACCACGCTTGTCATAATCGATGTAGACTCTCGCGGCAAGCAACAGAGCAAGGCCAAGCCCCAGCATCAATTCCAAAGTTGCAGCAGCCTTTTCCAGTTTTGCATTTGAATCTTTGTCACTATGTTTCAAGTCATGTCACAACGAATTATCAAAATTATTTGAAATCAGTTTTGTCTTCGATTTCGTTTCCGACTTTTCCGCCACCCAGTGACCTTCCCGGGGGATAGCTTGCTTCCCGGGGGATAGCTTGCCCATCGGCCCAACAACATTTATGCAGAAAGAAAGTGAAGCAAAAAACGTTTTGCGATCCTGACCAAAAGTAGATTTTCAGTACTGATATGTTTCTGAGATGCATTCCTGTAGCAATTCGTGATCAACGCATGAAACTCAGAGTTTGCGGACAGCGTGCTTGAAAGCTGGATATTCAAATATTCTTGTTTTGCCAGCCATAAATTCTCATGACTAGTTAAACATCTAAAGGAAAACTTAAGGAATTTAAATAAGTTTTGTGTTGTTTTTATCACAAAGTTTTCGTTTGCTGTAGAATTTATTATTCCGCGGAAGAGTGAATATTGCCGAGATGATGATAAACTAAAAAGGTTGCAGACAAATTTTTTCTTTCTCCACCATCCTTTGTCCCTTAGTGCTCAAATACGCTTCAGACAGCATAGCGCTGTTTAGATTTCCTCATCAACAGCTGCAATCACTGTCAGAAAATGAAATCAAAAAAGCAAATATGGGAGGGGCGGGGGTGTAGTGGAGCGGGAACGCGTGGGAACGGCGTTCCCGCACCTCTTTCAAGTTTTGCTTTAAAATGAGTTCGAAGCTCTTTGAAAATAGCTATTTTTTTTGGTGCGTTCCCACACCTTTTTTGCTTGCACTATATCCCTGGGGAGCAGCCCTAGTTTGCAGCAAACACTTTCACTTATTTTCATGCCCGCGTTTCCTCTGGAGAGGGTCGCAGGGACAGCAGCCCTGGGAGGACTCGAAATACTTCACGGTCACCAGCAATTTCTGGTAGTTCTGCTGGCTCCACACCAAGGCAGGACCAGGAAAGGTCGGAGATGTAATCGAACCATCGGATCATTCGTCGACCTCTGAGCCGCTTTCCAGCGGATGGAGCCAGCAAGACTTGCCTCGCCGAATCTTTCCTGGAACATTCTGGTCACGTGACCACACCATAGTACCGAAATCCCTCTGTTCGGAAGAAAAATGACTCGACATTCAGGGCTTTAAGAGTTTAACAGCTGTGCACTTTGCCGTGAAGAGTCACACCGTGAACTCTTCGCAAAAATCCCATCCCTGCCGTTTGCACTTGGGATAATATTGTTTCAGTCATTACCCAACATTCATGACCATAGGTGAGGATCGGAACAAAGACCGATTTAAAAACTGAAACCTTTGCAGTGTTTGAAAGCTCCCGTTTTGTGACCACAGAGCGATAAAGTTCACGCAGAACTGCATTTGCTTCACTAATCCGTGTATCAATCTCCTCGTTCCGCCTTCCGGCACTCGTTAATACCACCCCAAGTCACTTGAGCTTCTCGACCTGCTGCAGTGTAGTGCCGCTTAAGCTTGCAACAAGTTTGCTTTGTATTTTCTCACAGTTTACAACATGTGGGAATGAATAAAAAAGGAGAAAGCATTTCATTGTTTCGCGCATTATTTGTTCATCGCAGTCATCTCTTTCTAGTTTGAGCGAAATGCGATGAGTAATTAAAAACTTCTGTGTGCGTTTCTGCGTTTTTCGTTTGGTTGAAAATTCAAACTGTACAAAATACTATTTCAAAGCTCTAATCCAGACTTTGAATTGTCAGCGTCTGAGAAATCGGTCACATTCAGAATCGAGCATTCACAGACCGGACGCCGCACCTGCCAAGCTCCGGATTAGAGCTTCGGCAAATACTTCATCAGCTGAACAGCACCGCGTGGCATATCCTCCCCACATGCGAATAGGTTTTCTCCGAAAATGAGACGAAAAATAGACCTATTTTTTGCTTGTTTTGCTCGCTTGGGGTCACGTGACATTGGTTAATCATTGTTTTCAACCGTTTATCTTGACAACAGTCAAGGTGACTGGAAAAATAACCATATACGTCCAAACCGGGCAATAAGTAGGTCGTTCCTCGCTAACGGGTCACGTGACGAGCGATGGAACGTGAGCCGTGCTTTGCAAACCTTGTGTAATCCATCAAACCGGTACGAGATGTGGAAACAAGTCGCGGCAATTAATGCGATTTGTGGCTAAAAATATGTCGGCGCTTCACTGTGTTGAGAAAATCCTTCTGCACTTTCACTGAGGATATCCGAAGAGGTCTTTCGCTGAGAATCTCTGAAAAGGAAACGACGACGGTAAGAGCAATGTCAGGCCTGTGTTTACACGCAGTTGACCTCAGAGAAAGGTCAGTTGTAAGTTTAGCAAAAGTGGACAGACACGGGCGCTGGTTCCATTGTAATCACTGCAACGGGAAACTCGTAAAAGCCTTCAAGTTGGAACTTTTACTGTTTTTTACGACCAGGTCTATTGTGAATTTCTATCTGTTACCCTGAGGGCGGAGTTCAAAAGCGGGCAGTGTCCCATTAGGTTCAAACTTCTTTAGAAAAAGCAGCGTTTAAAGGCAGACAAGTTGATATTGATGCTCAAGCGCATGGCACTCAAACTTTAAGTGTGATATCCTTTTCAGTTTCATTCTGACAACCTCTCCTGGTGGAGAAGACAACTTTTGTTTTATCAAATGTCATGTCGTGTTTTTTCTGGTAGCTTACCAACACTGCGCTAGCATATTTTCACAACCCTTGTCACAGTAACGAAGTTTTTACAAACACAGAAATGTTTTTAGTGAGTATTTTCATATTAGTTAAAATACAAACTCCTGCTCAAGTGCGAATGTAGGCAAAGCGGGTGGAGATTAACCGATGTGCTGCTCTGATCACTGGACCGGGATGCAAAGATTTTTCTGAATAGAAGATGAACAGTTTCCAAGTTAAAAAAAACAACTATTTTTTGCACTGAATATGGAATCCGGGCATGTGGAACGCGGTCAGCGAAAACAAGAATCGAAGAAAACTAACAGAGCGCCTTGTTGTGATGAAGTAATTTTCAGATTTTCAGAAACACTGATGTGCATTCGAAGTTGCAACAATAAATCACACAGTGTTCGAGAATTCGTCGTCATCTGTTATGAGGTCATAAAGCAAGCAGAGGCGTCGATGCTTATCACTCCATGGTAATTGTGACGTAATTTTACGATGATGCAGTCAGGACGCATGCGCACCTCACAAAGATATTTGTCAAAGGCGCATGCATTTTTTTTGGATGGAGGTTTGTGGCAGAAGTTCAGTTGATTGTTTTACCATTTTTATAGCTCTCTCCTTTTTTCTTTCTGTCCTTAATTTTTTCAGCTGCATCGCACAGCTTGAAAAAACGCAAGGCTCTCTGATGTAGTGACACTCAACATTGCCCTGGTCGGGCACCACAAGGTCAAGAACACTGTTCACACTCATGAAAAGGTGCAAACCAAGAACTGTATTACGGCCACGGGACAACGTCGCGAACGTTGAGGCCATGCTCAGAAATTTATGAGATCAGCCACTGTTCCTAGTTTGTCTGATACTAAGCTTTGCATATGGCTAGAAGCTGTTCACGTATCACTTGAAACTAACTTGCATAGCACAGACGGAGAAGCACTGCTGTGATGTAGCCAACAGGCATGCAGTTAATGATACATTACTCAACGTTGGAAGCACGGAATTAAGAACAAATTACAAAAAAAGGAATGTATAGTACATTTCCACCGGTGAAAACCTGTTTCCACCTCCCCTTTGTAGGGAGGCGTTCGATCATGACCTTCTCACATGTTATTCCTTCTGATCATACGTTTTCTACCATTCCTTGTTTTTTCTTGAAAATCTGAGTAATCAATTATTTTGTCCTTCTCTGTTGTCTTAAAAAACGCTGCAGATATTTTGCCTTGCTTCTATTCTTTCTCCTTATGGGACAGTTTCGTGTTGCCAACTGAAATGTAGACCTACTTGCGTCCAGTGATGCTTGGATCAAAGCATCCCAAACAACTGTGCCTGGGCACCTCATGCGCTTTTCATAGAACAAGCGAATAGTTAGAATATCTTACCACAAATCTCGACATGAGCCTTTACAAAGTCTGGCGTGAGCAAACGGCTTTCCTGCAAAAGAATACATTACTTTTTCAGACTGTGGGAAAGCTTGGGATTGATTACCTTCCGACAAAGGGATGACTGTCTACAATGCTTTTGACTCATGGGGCGCATATAGAAGGGGCTGGTTTTCAAAGCGCACGCTTCACTGCTAGTTGTAGAGGGAGGTACGGTTCTGGTCAATTCTAAAAATCCTTCGCATCAAACTTTTCAAATTAAAAAATCCCGGCCATACATTGGTTGTTGGCTCCAGCTAAGGTGCAGAATGCAACTTTGTCCTTTAGCTCTAAATTTTGTGAAGACCCTTTGACTCATAGGCATGAAGTTGGAATCAGGAAAATTGTAAATTTTGAAAAAAAATGAGTATAGCGAGAATCATTTTGCAAGTAACAGAAAACATCAAAACGCAAGACCATGTGCAGGAACAAATTATTTGGTACATGTTGAACAAAGACATTTGATATTTTTTGCAATTTTTAAGGTTTCACAAGGAAAGTAAATATTAACTCAGTGAGTGCCAGTTCTATTGAGATTTAGACAAATAACTGTTGATTCGCGTAAACAAAAGGATAACCTTGGTTATTTTCTATTTGTTCTTCACCCCAATTTCCAATACAACGGATTTTTCTTAAAACATTGGTCGGGATACGTCATATGCAAATGAACCCCTGCCTAGCAACCGACGTGTTGACCATCCCTGCCTGGCAACCGACGTGTTGACCATTTCCTCTTGGAGCAACCAACAGGATGGACACGATCGTAGAGTGCTGCGTTGGCAAGGCATGCCACTGACCCGTGTAGATTGTATAGGTCGTGAAAAAGAGTCGCTCCTTTCCGGTTCGATGATTTTCTCGCGGAAACCGCGAATGCTTCCGAGGTTTTTACAACAATTCCAGTGGTTGCTTCTAAGAAGAGAACAGGGTTTTTATCTTTTTCTGAAAGGAACAGGTTACATTTTCAGATCTTAGCTTTTTGCTCGAATTTAATCCCAGTATATTTTAACCCTTTCGCGACTGAATTAACGTTAATATTTTGACAATGATTACAGCAAATGGAAATAAAGAAACACGGGGATGATTTAGTTTTCCAAACCGCTATGACCGCCGTCAAAGGTTCAGCGGTTCAAGCTGCTTTAGAAAACATGTATCTGTTTCCAGTTCAGCAAACAGAATAATGAATCATATGTACTTGTGAAACAGTCTCGTCATATGCAGCCTCTCAGCAACAGCACAACCAGAATGAAACTTCATCTTCCCGGTCATGCACAGGTCAAAACTATATGCCAAGGGTTATGATACTTTGCCATGGAAGACACCCATTTCCAGCTGCGAAACTGAACCATCTGCTCGGAACTCTTCACGGTGAACTTTGTCGTGTGAAAGTAGTTTATGTTACCTGTCCAGCCCAAGTTACCAGCAGATGTCACGGAAGAAGTTGGGGATTCTTGGTCAATGAATCAGAACAGTTGTAATCCGGTTGGACAGCTCTTATTTAGGGGTCACATTTTCCGGCCGTGCAAAGTTANGGAGTGATGTTTTGGAGTAAACAAAGAGAAAAAGTTCGTGATTGAAATGTCNATATCCGGCAGTAACCTTGTAAAAGCTTTTTCCAATGAAACCACAAACTTTACAGTAAGTAGATGAAATTTTANCAGGTTTGCTGAGTTTTCTTCGGAAGCTTTTATCAACTGAATCAAACAGCGACGACGTCACGCAATGCGATAAATTTGTCACATGCCAGAGCAGAAAATGATGAAGATCTAGCTTCAGCATCTTTCAAAAAAGTATGCATAGTTTGCAAAATTATGTTTTTCTTTGTTTCTGCAAATTGCAGGTGCCCAAGGAAAAGTTGCAATTTAATTTTGTAATCGTTTTTCAAATTGCTGTGAATTCCACACCTGCCAATACACCTGGCTTCAAAATTTCGTTTCAGCGCAGATTTCACAAACTGTGCTGAGAACAATTATATTTCTAGAATGTGCGCGGTCATTACTCTGCTGTCCTCCTTCCGACCCTGACAGCAATCAAGCGCGTTTGCATTGTGACGTCGCAAAAGCGATTTATCAGTCGGGACGCTCGCGTTTGATGCGCCGGCGCCCGAGTTTGTGTGTCGGGTCAGCAGGTCGGGCCATCCGTGTCCATCAAAGTAGCCGGGGAGTAAATTTAACGATTGGCGCATGCTCGTGTGTTGTTGTCAAACATGGAACTTCGCGTCGAGATTTGTTTGCAGCGAAGATGAAGCGATGGGGAGGACGCTGCAACGAAGTCGCCTTTAAATGTTCCTCGCCGGTTAGGACCACATGTCCCGTGCATGAGTTCTAAGCATCAGCTGGGCATGTGTGAAGGTTGAGGAAACATAACGTGAAGTTTTGTTGTCGTGAAACCGACTTCGCATTTCCTTAAAAGTGTTTAATTCAGAAGAGTTTTGCGAAACCGTTTCTTCAAATCTGCAGCTGGCCCCGCGTGCTGTGCTTGTCTCAACGTTAAAATAAAACTTGATTTCATAGCTGCACTTCTAACATCCAGTCATTTTTGCAAATACGAAACAAGCAGATTCTTCCTGAATTACATCCTTAGTGAAAAGACAATTTTTCTCATTATTTACGAAGACGCCATAATACTCCAACTTATTTCCACGGACACCTCGTTTCCTTCAAACCTGACGTCACATCCTTACCGTCACCGACAGAGCATCCAGTAAGTGAGAATGCGCTGACTGCGTCGCAGCCGCAGGAAGTACTCTTGTCACTTGCAGTCGTCACTTGCAATTTTTGCTGTATTTCTCATCCAATAAACAACATTGTATGGCGTACTGAGACATGAATTTTGGTAAAGAATGTTTTGGAAAAAATTATGAATGATCCTTGGGATATCAGAATGCAAAGTGGAAAACAATCTTTAATACGATTTTCTCTCCACAATCGTTCGCGTCACGATGTTCCTTTGTAGATTTTTTAAATTTCGCTTCAAATCAATTTTCCTTTTTTTGGTTTCTGAAATAAAGCTTGTTTTTATGGCTGTCTGTCCATCGAAATAAATCCTTTCTCAGCCAAGAATCAGACACTATAATCTTACAAGGGTATATATTTCGCCAATAGAGGAGTCATCTTCTGTTCTTAATCAGAGTGTTTTTATGAACAATTTTATAAATTTGTCTAAACCAGGGGTGGACAACCTGCGCCCTTTGATAAAAATGTATGCAGCCATGCACATGTAATTTATAATATAAGTTATGGCGGCGGTGCATTATCAAAAACTCTGTCTTCTGTGTACGGAGATATATAGTGGGAAGACGGCCAAACAGACGTGTGGAAGCAGGCTAGGCTCAGTGTGTGGAAGCAAAACAGAACCAATGCATAAAAAAATAAATCCAATGCGGCCGACGGTCGCGAAAAGGTCAGGCAGCCCTGACTGATCTAAACTTTTTGAAACGAATTGAAAAATTGCAGAGAAACACGATGGGTTTCAACTGATTTTGAACTTATCAACTAAGGATTGAGATATTTCAACGCACCATCAGTGGCGTAGCCAGCCCAAAAATTTGGGGGGGGCAAAAAATTTGGGGGGCCAAAGTGTTTGATTTTAGGCGAATAGCACTATTTTGTTTGGAAAAACGCCCCTCAAAACCCAAAATGATTATGTTTTCTAAAAATTTGGGGAGGGCCATGGCCCCTCTGCCCCCCCCCTGGCTACTCCTATGCGCACCTTAAGTCATCTTGTGTGTAATTTTTACATTCGAAAGGTTTGCTGTTTGCGGATGAGGCCATACTTTTGCACAACAAAAATGTGCCAGTTTTGCAGTTTTACCCGCTTTCCTTGCTGAGAATGTTACTCCTACTTTCACTTTTGTCACCGAATACGTTTGTGTAGCTGCGTTGTTTTTATTTCTCGGTCAAGTGTACTCGTTGCAGCGTCTGGAATCAGGGGGTTTTTCGAACCTACGACCCAGCAATGGACTGCAGTGATTAAAAAGACAAGATTCTGGCGCTCAAAAAACATATGAACTCATAAACGGTTTTGTGACCTCACTATTGCCTCTTGCTGGTCATGAATGCTTTGATATATGCTTTTGTACTTACAAGGTGATGTCGACGCTCGGGATAGGATTTTACGAGGGCCAACGTTTTGTTGACTGCTGGGCCTGGAAGCGCCATCAGGCCTGACTGTCAGTGACAACTTATGGGTTTGCAAAGATCATAGACTTACCGCTTTATCGTCAGTCAAGGTAAAAGCAGTCGCGTCGCTCGGCGTGCTTCAGAGTCTGCTTTAACTACACAAGCAAGTTTAAATCCTCCCAAGCTATTTGCGCCTTTTCTGCGGCGGCGAGCATTTCACGGTTATCGTGGAAAAATGGCAGAAGCTCTTAAACTAAATATCAGTTGGATAACAGTTGTTGTCAACAGTATGGACAATAAACCACTCAATCTTCGCTTCAGCACCTTTTCACAACTTGTTTGGTGAAATTGACGAAGGGTTTGGTTCCATTAGGACGACAATCCGGCAGCCGATGATGCAGTTGATGATTATATCTGCTTTTAATAAATTTTCGGAAAATTATTATTTCGTGAAACCGAAAGTGTCCGAAAGTGGAGCAGGTGATGAGTAATTCATGACAAACGAATAAAAATTGTTGCAAACCCAACAATGTCTGTCGAATTTTTTAGTACAATATCAAGAAACTTTCGCCCCTCTGTAGTGCGTGAATATCTGGTTTCAATGACGCACAGTCAATTAACTTAAGTGCACTTGAAACCTNACAATGGAAGCCACAGCTTCGAAAACAAAGCGGATCCATATATTTACAAATAAAGCTGCGAAAGTTTCAATAAATCCGCAAATCTCAACAAGGAAACGAAAAAGGAGCAGGTTCTTCTCAGATTTTCTCAAACGTCCGATTTATTTTTGGGACCTGCTTCTTTCCTTCGAAAATTGTCCATTTTTATATTTATTGGCAACACCATCAAAGTGCTATTCCCGGTTTTGATATATTTGACATTTTAGAATAAACTTGAGAGACGCTGTGATTCGGTTTTCCTTTCAACAGCCAGGAACCCAAGAGCGTTGGCTGGCCGCAATTTTCAATGATTCATGGATTAGTATACAGTCGCTTCACCTAAAAAAAGTGAAATTAGCGCCATTGCCAGAAAACCTGTCTCATGTTTCACAGTTTGCAGACGAGGGTATCAAATAAACGTTTATCTGATTAAACATTACCAATCGTACCTCAGCTGGGCAAGCAAAAACGTCTTGACAAACGCCTTACAAACGTCCGCATAATGTACTCGCAACGAAGAACATTGCTATCGTCTTAAATCTGCGACGCAGGCCTTTCCCACATCAAAGCACACCGCCGTCCCTACTGGGACAGTGATCGCGCATTGTTCAGGTAAGGCAAGAGAACGTGTGGGCGAGGGAGGAAAATGGTGGCTGGACGAAGGACAGTAAAATACATATTATTATCCAAATAAACATGGCAGGGGTTTGTTTCATGTGGGTAGCTTGGGTAAGCGCTCTGCTTTTGCAGATTTTTCTTCAGCATTACAGTATTTCACGCAAACTTCTGTAACAATCGAATAACATTCAAGTAATTTGTCCCCACAAGGGTTACGCTGTCAAATCAATCATCAATTTTTTTGCTAAAAAAACAATTTTACATAGTTTACGCTTCCTTATTCTTTGGGACTGACGACACGTAGAGTTACGTGAAATCAATTTTTTATTGAAAGACATTTGCCGATGGTTTCAAACCCTTCGACTTTGTGGGGACTGGTTGCATGAATACAGATATGCGCAAGTTTGAACCATCGCAAAAAGATGAAAGCAGAGCGCAGTCGGCTGATTCTGCGAAAGGTTGGAGCAAAACGAGAGCTTTTGATTGTCGAATGATATTCAAATCATCTTATTGTGTCGCAACAATAGCTGTTCTTCAACATTTTTGAATTTAAGCAGAAGTTTCATAATATCTTTCAAAAACTGCCGACTCAATTTCCCCAAAATTTTAGACGTCATTAAATTACTGAAGTTTAGCAAAACGGTCCTTGATTTTTTTACTTGCTGATGATCCGACATTCAAGCAACATGACGTAAACTTTAAGCAAAAACGTAAACACAGTTCGTAGTGTCCGCTAGATTTGCATTCAACAATAAAATTGAAAACAGAAAAAAAGTTAGTTCTCGTAATTTGGACCAACACGACATTTCTAGGCTTGGACAAAGCTGTATGATAACGCATTGCAGCACGGAACGATTTGATGGATTAGGAAGTGATTGTAACCACCGAGGAAGAAAAAAGAAATCCGAGAGAACTTTTTCCCACGCCCTTTTCCCATTCACAAGCTGCCCTGAGGCACCGGTCCTCTGATCGCCGGACAGCTAGAGTTGCTGCTGAACGTAAAGGTTGAAAACCAGTCTGCAAACTTGCAGTGGAATCTTCTGACGCAGTGTTTCGAATACACTTTATGTTTGTACTCAGTTAATTGCAGCAGAATGCCAGCCAGCAGCAAACTAATGTGACTGAGGTATGGAAAAGTACAACTGTGTGTGAGAATAAAGTTCGCCAGGCACGCTGTAGTTCCTTCACCTCCGGCAGTTTGTAACTTTAGACGAAGATGATCATCATCTTTTTCGGAAACAGTCCAGTATCATTTCGTTCTCAAAGTTATGCTTCCGCCCAAGCCTTTGGCACTGGTTTAGTAGATTGCGTTTATTGTTATCAGCCTATCAGCCTGGCAGAGGCTCTCAGTTGTTTTCTCCGTTCAGGTTTCAAAAAACCCAAAAGCGTTTTGTTGCAACAGACAATATCATTTTAACAGGAAATTCGTTACTGCCCTTTGATCCTGAAAATAAGTTTGACGTTACGTTTGTGCTCCACTTTCCCATTCGTCATCTGCTAACTTAAAACTTCACCAACATTTCAGTCCATATTGAAGTTATGTTCTTGCATTGGTTTGCAGCCTTGCTGCTTGACAAGGATTGAAGTCGGTGTGTGCAGCGCATGTCCGAATTTCCAGTTGATCCGTAGGTTTGGTTTTATCTCATTCAAAGACATCAATCCCGCACTAGAGCAGAACACGCTTCCACTCGGCTATTTGCTGATAATCCAAAGATTAAGCACACGACACAGCGGGTTAGGTGGTAGGTTACGACTCGCACAAGGGTTTGCGGGTTGTACAGCTCACCACTCAACATTTACCTTTTGCCGAAAAAAATGGTTGAAGCAAAATATTGGAGTGGTGTATTGTTAAAAAAACGCTGAAAATATGTGTAGTAACCAGGCGAATGATTGGAAATATGGCATCTGTTAATAATTGACTGAAAGAAACATCTTTCTTTTGTCCAGTAGAAAAATGTGAAGCCACTGGATTAACTGCGTTTAATTTGCTTTAAATCCCAGTTGACAGTTTTTGAAAAAGCAATTGCCGCAGTGTCATGACTGTTTCCTGAAGTTTTCCGTACAACTTCTGTTTGTTGGAGATTTTCATGTTGTTTAACATCGCTCTTCTTCTGAAGCAATGCTTGTCACGAAAGGTTAGAATTTTTTCCCGGGCGTTCCATGTGTGATCTTGCCGGGAAAGGTTCGTCGATTTCGGGCAAAAACGTTTTTGAGAGCCCGATCGTCAATCTTACCGGATCAGCTCTTGCGTTGCTGCATTTATTTTATTTGTGCCAGTTGTTCTGTTTTCAGGGTGGTCATTTGCGTCGTCATTTTTTGGTTGTGCGAAATGACACGTTTCACGCCTCAGCGAAATGACACGTGTCACGTCACTGTGTGTCACGAGTTCCGGTCTGTCACGGTCAAGGCGCACCAGAGGCGCTGCTCTCTGAGTATCTTTGTTGTTATGTCATAAATAAAACTTCAACGAAATGAAAGTTGCGACGTTCCAGTAGGCGAGCAATAAACGAAAGAAAAAGTTCCTTTAGAGCTGTTTGTGATTTGCGAGGGCAACATCGGAGCTGACCAAGCATTCACCTGGTTCCTCATTGCGTTGACTTAACCTGAGCTGAGCTATCCTACCTCAGCTCAACGCAGCGTGGTTTGGCTGCTGAAGTAAAAACAGATTGAAGGTATTTTGTATGCGACGTGCCAAGGAGAGACACAGATTAGTGCATTGCTGTTTGTAGTCAAAAATATACGAGAAGAGTTGGTTGGCAGTCTAAGAAGAAAGTGCTCATGGTGAAGATTAGACGATGGCGCGATCGTTGTCGTTTGTTGTGGAAAGGCGATTAAACCTTCAATTCAAACTTTTAACCCAACAGTTGACGACAACAGGAGGCAAAATGTGGAACCGAACCGAGTGTTTTGTGAATGATGCGCAAAGCAGATCAAGTCTCGTTGGCGTCGTTGAATGCCAAGTAAAACTCAGGCTGCATTGATTTGACAACCTTACTACTTAAAGACGATTTTTCGCTTTGACCTCCTCCCCGCTTATACGTTTTTTCTGCTGACGCCATGACCTTTAAACAACGATACCAGGAACAGCTAATGCTATCAATGTGAGAAACGGAGAGTTTGATTGCTGACAAACACATTTCTCCCCTGCCAAAGAAATTCGTTTATCTCTTTTAGTATAGAAAAGAAATAAAAAAAATTGAAACGTAAGTTACGTCCATCACTCATCTTCCGAAGTTTAGCGAAAACTTGCTTTACTGCGATAAGTGGACAAATGGTGCGGAAAGATTGGCAAACACGGATTGAGAAGCTGTGCCCTGGCGTGTTGCTGACATCTTGCGGTAGTTGGTGTGGCTGGATGATTCGAAAAGCTTCAAAGGATTTTTGCCAAAACGTAAAAAATGTGTCTTACATGTTTATCGATCATCTTCCTTCACTAAGGTAGTAAAAAGTTTCAGGTAGATGGCCTTGAACTATGTGACAGTATGAAAGTTTTTGTAAAAAAATAGTATGACACTTTCTGAGGTTTGCCGTCATAATATGGTCGTACGCTTACTTTATTTTGTTTCCAGTATTATTTCGCCAAGTGGATATATGTTCAGAAATTCATTTCGACATCGACAGGTTGATATTTTTTCGGCGAGGTGCATAGCAACGGAGTCAGTCTTGATTATTACCGCACAAACGCGCGCCTGATGAAAAGATGCGAAAAAACGTTGCAAACCGTATAATCGCAAAATGACATGTGTCGTCACAATGAGGTGTGTCGCACGCATTGGTGTCGTGCACGAAATCTATAAGAATTAAAAGTTTTTCTTTTGATTCGCCAGCTGCCAAATCATGTTCTCACTGCGGAAAAACAATTACAAAAATCAACTTCAAAACGCGAATAGAAACGGGCGTGACGAGTGAAAGTGAAGGATGGCGCGTCCTCCATCAATCTCTCGTCAGTCCCGGCACCACCATCCATCCCTCCCCCCCGCACACCTGCGCATGGCACCAGAGTGTTGTCCTTCACACCCACCGTCCCACGCTTGACTGAAGATGCACAATTCCGTTTGTCTTGTTCTTTATCATCGAAGGGAGGTGCGACCCCATTTGTTACGTAGCAATGACGTCGAGCACAGATAGTAAGCAGCACCACAACAGCAAAAGGGTCGACAGGGTCAGAGGTCACGCCGGTCCAGTGAAGTGTAGGTTTGGAGCTTTTCATTCAGGGCTGCGAACACAAAGGTGCATTACCGAGCCGTGTTGCTGTTAAAGCTAAAAGTGAAATGCGCGCTGTTTTTTTGCGAATGTGAAAGTGCCAGGAGGCTTCACTGAAGCTGCATGTCGTCAGCAGCAATATTAATGTTCGTCAAAGTTGTTTGTCGTTGGTTACGTCCGTAAATTAATTTTCACAGTTATCTCCACCACGCACTTCAGACTCCATCGATTGCAGATCTCGCTAATGGCGGCCGAAAACCTCAAAGCATTTCTGCAAAATTCGACGCAGGCTTCCAGCGAACATGTGCTGAGGCAGGAAAGCAACTCGGTGCGTTGTCAAGTAATTGCCGCTCAGCAGAAAAACATGTGCTTTTCAGCAGAGCAGCTGTTTGTCGTGTGCAATGCCAACAGCTCGTTACAATCAGGCGAAGTTGAAGATTTCATTAATGAAGTGTTTGCTCCAAACCCACTCGCAGCGAAGCACCTGCACCACCAGGTGACATTGGGACTTCCTTGCTTGACACGTTTGTTAAGTAACTGACGAAGCCCTCAGCAATAGATTTCGGAAAATTAAGTTGTTGATTTGTGAAATCAACGCGTATGCAAAGCAAAAAACGTTGTTGCAAAACAGATCATAGTCCCCGACTTTTCCTTTTTAATTCAGTCTTTTCCCAATTCGTTCTTTCGTTCTGAAGTTGGTTTCAGGTTTTCTCACCCGATCTTCTTTTTCTAAAACTTTTTAACATGAATCACAGTATTTTTCGTCTCCTGTTCAGGGTTTCTTGTGATGACGGCAAAAGACCACCCTGCTCCTGTGTGTTTACTCACATTAATGACGTAATGCCGACGTTTTATGCTTGGCAACTGCTGGAGCGTCGCCACAAATCGATGAATGTTTTGGTGAATCTTCCCCAGCNCGCTNCTTCACTTCAACCGCGCGACGCACATTCCAATTTTATGAATAAGTTGTAAAAATGTTGTAAGTTGTTCACTCACGCCGCTTGAAATGCCCCCAGAGAGAGAAGAGAGGCGCTGCTAATTTAAAAAGCGCAGTTTGTTCCAACAGGTGCTGAAGACACAGTCAAGTCACGGTGCGGAGTGGAGTGGTGCAGAGGAGAAATACAATGTAATGTGCGTTTAAATGCCTGACATTCTAAAACTCAACATTATGGATCTGTGAACGCCGCTTCAACGCAGTGAAGTGACATCTTGTTGGCAAACCCTCGTCCTCGCCAGTTCTATGTAAAAGATAAGAAGATATTTTTTGCGATGACAGGCTTTTACACTCTGCTCCGTGCAAGCTGGCGACACTGGCGACCTTTCGTGAAGCAAAAATGCTCGCAGACTTTCATTGCCAGTGATTTCACTTTGCACGATGAGGACAGAAATGCAACTTCGTTAAAACTGAAATGTGCCTAAAATGACTGTGTAGGAATCAACAATACTCCAGAGCAGATTGTTTGACTTGTCCTAACCTTCAGTGACCGTGGGAACTAATTGAATAATTAGGAATGGTCAACCACGTCAGCTGTTGACACCATCTTCGCCGTTAACTCAACCGAAATCTCATGAAAAGTTGTCTCCCACACTGTAGGGGTTGCACGCTTTTTGTTTATTGATTTCAGTGAGGCACAACGGGAGGGTGACAAAGAACCTACCCAGGTCACTTCCGTAACAGAGCGAATGCTGACAACAGCGCTTATGTCCCGTTTTTTATTACTTCAGAACAAACAGTTTGTGATTGTTTTCAGTAGCGGTTGACATTCTGCAGCGTCCAGTGTTACATAAAATATCGTTTTATAAAAGAGCACACGAGGCTACAGACTGCTTAGCATTGTCATTTTATGTTGCGCTCTTCCGCTGCGTTCTGTTTTCACACGAACCCTGTTATTATCCAGCAGTCTCTTCGCAACTCACATAACTTCTGCGGAACGATTCGTCGTTTTGCAGATTCCATTTTCAAACGGTGAGTTACAGCATGCTGGCTGGAGAAGTGCTGTTCATTCAGATCAAATATGCCCGGTTTGGTGGTTGTGTAAAAAACACACCAGCAACATGTTTATGAATACCATTTCCGAAACGTTGTTCTTCTGTCGTAGCACGCTGGTCGGACTTTGACTGTGGTCTAAACCCCGTTGTAACAACAGCGCGGCCGCAGCAGGCTGAAATGGTTGAAGTGAAATTGACAAGTCATGAATAGAACATCTGTTCCGAGCAAGGTCAGATTAACATTCCATTATCCCCCCGCTCGCCCCAGCCAACACCTGACATCATCAAACGCACTTTCACCCATTCTCACAATACTTACCGCGGTGGACGTTCCCACAAACAAGGACGACGCTCGACATGACAAGCCACTCGAAACAAAGCTCTTGCGCCCCGCAACAAAAGCAGCGGCTTTAGTTTGTTTAGAGCCTTGTTTTGATAGAAACTCTATTAAAGAAAACTGTCGTCGTCTTCTCGTCATTTTCCGTTTGTTGCGAAATAAGGGACATTTTTCACGATCAGTTTTTTAGTGTTTGTGCGAAGGTTCGCAACAATCTACCCTGGAACTATAAGCTGAATGATAACTTCAAAAGAATAAGGATTATCGACATGAAACCTTTTTATTGTTTTGATAAAACAGCTTGACGCTTGTCTCAGTTTTGTTTAGTTAAAAAATTATTTTTCTGATGTTTTTCTACTTCGCGCGTTGGTGAGGATTATTCTACTTCCTCCCATCTCTGCGCGTCAGTTGCACTTCTTGTTTCTTGACTTACAGCTGTTGATTTAAATTTTCGGAGTTTTGTGGCACCCGAGCCTCTCATTATTTACGCAACAATTAAACAGGGATGTTACCGGGTCAGAATCTAATGTCAAAGTACAATAACGTTTGTTTAAAAAAAACAACAGCCGATGTCGACTGATGAAAGGAAAATTTTGCTGCGCAAAGTAACTATCCATCGCAAACTGTCTTACGTTTGTTCACTTGAGTAAAGACTTGTTAGTTTTCACTTTGACCTCACCCAAATGCGTTTCAACCGCAAGCGATAGGCATCGTTGAAGGCAGCCAGTCATCAGTGCTCCTGACGTGTCCCCGTGAAGCAGGAGGCCGAGGGAAGGTTCCTTGTGTTTGAAAAAGAATTTAACGCCGACTTTATCCACAAAACCCGTACCAGCGTCTGCTAAATAAACGGTTTGAATATGCTTGCTGGAGCAAGCAACGACTACGTGGGTGTCTTTGCTAAATCCCGCCACTGCCGTTGTTGTCCTATATCTGTTGTCAGAATTTCCAGCAACTTACCGGATTTTCGAATCGATCTCCGTGTCATGTTTTGTTGTTACATCATAAAGACACAACAGAAATACATAATGACACAACAAAAATAAGTGAAACACGCGTTGCTGGCACTGGCAGTTGGGCAGAGCCCAATTTTGGACACTCAGCCAGGAAGGCCTTGTCCCGGGAAAGCAGCAAACTATTTATCGAACCAGTGTGAAATGGAGGTTTACCCTTCTTGCATAAAAACCTCCTCATCATAAAAATCCCATCGTTTCGTTTTCGTGCAAAAGTAAAGTTTAAATGAAAAGCAAAACTTTCCTTCGGATATTGTCTGCGGACGTTTCGTGAAATGTAAAATTGACCGAAGGCGCTTCCTCATCTGTCTTCGTCAAATTCCTTGCAAAATATTTCTGAGAAATTACAGTGTTACTGGTTTCAGCGCAATCGAAAATGAAACACCTAATTTGATTATTTTTTGTTTTCATTTTTTCTTTCAACATTACATTTTCATCGTCTTTTTTGACTCTTGATGAACCCAGTCACCTTCCACCGTCCACCACATGCCATGGTATAAAGTCATCAAATGAACTATTGTCAATCAAATGAAAAGGACTTTTGTGAAAGCCAAGTTTCATGTTTACCTTCAGAAGAATACTTGACGTTAGATGGAATGTTTTGAACCTCATAGCAAAGCGTCTTGTGCAGAGGTCAGCAGAGGTCAGCAGTAACCTTCTGTCTGAACAACGCGATTTGCAGATTGAGGAGGTAAATACGTCTAATGAGAGCGAACCAGACTTCCTCAATGTCGACTTTAAATGATGCACGCCCAAGCAAGCTGCAGCAACTGAGCTCAGTTGAAGTGCAACGCGTTTATTGACGAGATCACTGTTTGTCGAATAAACAAATCAATGCCAGAGGATGTGACTTCAGGTGGCCCTTCGCAAAGTGGCTTTTCATTCGATGGAATTCGGCGCATGCTGTATCTGGTAAACCGGCAGCGATTGCCCCTACGTTTCTGAGATTCTAAACTTTTGAAAGGTGTTGTAACAACAGATGGAAGCAATAAAATGTTTATGAGCAGCTGGCAATTAAAGGCTGGTCATTCATAGCAGCGAGGTCGGATTGCAGTCGCTGTTGACAACCACCCCCACCTATTGACTCGTCGCATTTCCAGCAGCGTCCGGAAGTTGCGTCACGACGAAAGTTTCGCACGTTCGTCTTCCGCGCTGTTGCGTCACGTTTTCGCGGCGTCTTGAACAGAACAGGAACAATCACTCGTTCGCAGCTCAACACCCGCGCAGCGAGAAATGCAGTCCTGTGCCGGCTGTCCGATGTCTGGGACGCAATAAAGGTTGCATTGTGGCGTGTGCAAACTAGGTATCTCGGCATCTGTTGCCAATCTCCCGTGCGATGATGCAAGTTTCCGCTCAAATCGCCAGCGGTGACGCATTAATTCGTACGCTGTCGCTGAGATGCGAGCGAGTTGGCGAATCTCTGGCGATATAATCATCGAATTAGACCACCGCTAGTGTTTGCCTGTCCTTGTTAAGTTTGGGGTCAAGTGTTTCGCCGTGTTGCGTCGCTGTGTACTTTAACTGTTTAATCTTCCTGGAGAGGCAACCGATCACGTCGGAGACGCTTCCAATCGCCTGCCGCCGTAATTGCTTTGCGCTTCGGTCGCTACTGGCAACGTCTCATGATATGAACGCGATTTGCGGGCGAGTGACATAAATTTCACGGGATGTGCAGACAGTGCAAATCGCCAGTTGGAAAACGCCTCTATCGTGTTTTTCTGCTCGTCGAGTAACTGACCAGTCCCCGGCGAGGCCTTGACACAAATGTTGCCAAAAATACGCGGTAGTTGCTCGGTTTGCACGCATCTGTGTCGCGTCATAGCGCAGCCGTGGGAAGTCTGGATCAAGTTGGTTGCCGCTGACACTACCCAGCACTTACCTTTGCGTCGCACACATCGCCGCTGCATTCTCGGCAAATAGCATTGTGGAGTTGAAAGGCGGGTGGTCGGTAATGCGGGGTTCGATTCTGAGTTTCGATCGACGGACTAAATTGTGGCGCAACAAGTCTCATTATCTGAAAACTTTTGTCTAAAATTATCGCCAGTTAACGCCTGGAGCTGAGGTCCCGAAGGACCCCTATGTACCTGATGCTGCTTTTCAAGAGCACTTAAAACGCTCTCTTGGCGCAACTGCCATCGCGCTTTGCCTGATTCCGACGCGTTGGTCTGCGCGCCTGTGCCGGCGATTAGGGCGCACTTGGGAATCGGTGCTGAGCCTTCGTTTCCTCAGGGAGGGAGTTTCGTGATGATGGTTTTACTCTTTGTTTGCCGCATTAATTTGTCATAAGTTTCAACCAATAAGCGACGCGAGAAACGTGAGAAGCGGTTATGTTTTCGAGTGTGATTTGAGTTTGCAAATGACGTCGATTCGAGACGTACGTGCTGGGTTTGGAACGAGTACGAGTGAGTCTTGCGTCGCTGAACTGGACTTCGACATCGCGTTGGTCGTTGTTTCTGACAAGTTTTGATTTATTATCCGAAAAATTGTGCCGGTACTCGTCCCAGCCCTTTTCAGCGGTTTCCTCGCTCGATCGAAGCCATTGCTTGTGAACGCGCGCGGAGAGAAAAAAGGGAAAGTTGTGGCTTTATAACTTGGCGGAGCGACAGCTATCCGAGTCGAAGCTGTTAATCGCGATACGACGACGTTACATGAGCCTGACGGGATGGCAGAGCGTTATGCAGACGACGAAAGCTGCTGCTGAGTATTTAGAATGAAGCGAAACTATAGAGACTGCTTGCAAGCGATCTGTGAAGTCATTCATATGCGACGAGGTAGAATTAGAAACCGTGAAATGATGTAAGTAGTACCCGGCGGTGGCATCGCATCGCAGGCCGGGACGCAACAGTCATCAGGCCGCGCTAGGATCATTATTTTCAGGCGAAAGTGCTTGACAGTGCCCGAGGTTCATTAATTTTTTGCTTTGCTGCAGGTTGCATTTCTTAGAATCGAGCAATTGTTTCAGAGCTTTGTGAATGCTCAGCTCTCTGCCGCACAAACATCCAACTGAAATAGTTCTTGGGTGAAATTTGCAGAAAGTCTTGTGTGCACTGCAAGTGCTCTATAGCCTGCCACGTCGCTCACTCGTCGGAATACATTGTCAACATGCCAGCAGCAGTGGAGGCCGCAGGCCCGGGCGACAGCGGTATCGAATACTCAACAGACGCAATGCCCGGCCAGTACTCTGTTGGAAACCTGTCAAGAAGACGCTCCAGCCGCCGCCAACATCGCCAGGCGAGGCCTTCGGGCTCGGATGGCGAATCTTCAAGAAGCGGAAGATCGTCCGGGTCGCTGCAAGACTATGCGTGGGTTCCGCCGGACCTGGCCGCTGAACAAGTGAGAATGTGATTGCTGCCGTGACTTGCTTGTGCTCTTTAGCCTCACTGCGAACTAAACAAGGAGTTGTTGCAATAAAAACATTGTTTATATTCCGATGGGCGTTCAGCGCGGTGTTTGATGAATTGGCCAATAGAGCTGGTTTCGAGAATACTTCGCTTAAACGGCGCAGCTTTCCAGCACAAAGCCTTGAATGGATTTGCCGGTTTTTCACGCGGAACTCTGTTTCTTTTGCAAATTGTAGCCTGTTCACAAAGGTCGCTTTCCCGCGACTTCGGGCATTTTTATCAGGGTAAGATCTTTGTGCCAATGCGCACATACGCCTCCGCCATAACGTGCCCAGGCCCTGTTTGCGCTGCTGTGGCTGCACTAATGGACCTTTGCCTCATTTTATGCGACACATCGCGAGAAAGGCTTCACGAAGTCGTTTTGCCTTCCATTGTTGGACAGACGGATTAAGGCGTGTTGCCAGAAAAGGCTGTGCCACATTCGCGAGCGATGTTCCTTTTTTACTTGGAAACTCGAAATGTTGACAGACATGTTCCCGCACTTGGCACGTTTCCCCGTCCTGCTTCTCACACCAAGGCTTATTCACATGGAACCTGAGTGGGTCGCTGAGAGAACTGAAGATTCTTCGGTTCTGTTCGTCTGCCTTGTAATTGCTCCTGTCATCATAAAAACAAATTTGACATTCAACACCGGCATATCGCTGGCTCGCCGGCCGATTTTTATTGCCTGCCTGTTTCGGGTCTTCGTCGGCCGTTTAACAATTTTTAGCCCTGGCTATTATCTCAGGGATGGCGAGAAAGATACGTGGGGCGGCGAGTTAATGTGGGGTCGTCGTTGAATGAGAAAAGTCATCGAATAAATGGCTGTAAAAGATGTCTGACGCCAAATTTAACCAATTCATCTCAATTTACGCCTCCGTCAGCGCGTGCCCGACCGACCCTGCACTCTCTGAGTGCGTTTGCTCGAAGATCGCGCGTTCGCGAGCGGCCCGAGCGAATGATTGGTTGTTTGTTTACGCCAGCCATCCAGCCCTGCCCGCCAAGCCGTCTCCTCCCCGTCTCACGTCTATGCTGCTGTCGCGGGATTTGCTGCGGATTCCGTCCGATGGCCACTCTATTATAGAGAACGGTCTGAGCACTTAATTCAATGCGACGTCGTCGCAGAAGCATAAGCATTCGTGGACGAGCTCTCGCGTCCCACGTGATCGACAATTGGCGCATACCTCGCTCGAGGCAGGTCGTCACCGATTAGAGTTCTATCTTAAGATATTTATATCTGCTGGCCGCAAAAATCGTCCCACGCCGCATCCCACTTGGGAAAGCGGATTGCCTTTATCAAGTACCTGGCGTCTCGCCAACGCTTCGTCGTTCATAAAAACCGAGTAATTTGCATCGTCCACGCAGTGCTCTCCTCCTTCTAAGACTTGCTTTTCTCGGCCACACATGCCTTCCGTGGAATTATCGCTTAAGCTTTCATTAACTGGAAAATGTTGCAAACGCAGGTTCGGTTTTACTTCAGCAATCTCCCGGAAGATAAAGTTCCACTCGTTGGTAGCGTCGGAGACAAGTATAGAGTTCGTCAGCTTCTACACCAGCTACCGCCTCACGATGACAAGGTAAGTCCGGTTACGAACCTTTCTTTAACTAAGATTAGCGTCTGCCGCCACCGTGCATTATGACATCACCATGACAGTTTCGCGCACGGCACCATTGTTAGTGACAGGTCACATGTACTTAATTGCTTACGCCGAATACGGATACTGTGAGCTTATCGCATTGAACGTTCTGAGCCGAGATGTCGGATGCGTCGGTGAAGACGGGACCGAGGTTCAATGTTCGTTCGTCGCATTACAATCGCGTCATCATAAATCACCGCCAGAATGTAACGCGAGAAGTCGCGCAAATTTGCTTAAAAGTCATTGCACCAGTTCCCCTGCATGTGAAGTAGGATTGTTCTTGAAACCAGTGACAAACGTGCACCGCGAGCCGGAGTTTCGCCAACTTGCCACGTTAAAAACACTTCTGCCAGTATATTTTCTGTATGTTCATATAACTTTGCGCCGTAGGTCAGCCACAAGTGCCTGTACGTGACAGTGTTGCGTATTTTGTTAACTTAACACGCGTGGCCGATATGTTAGGTGATTCAAATCGTCTTATGTAGGTTTCACGCAATAATGAAACACACAATGCATGCGCTTTCCTGCGCTGGTGCGAGTCTCATCCCACTTTGCGGGAGTTAACAGGCTTGAACATTGTCGGCCAAATATTGAGAGAAAGCTCATGCGACTTTCGTTGATTGGCAGCAACAGCATGTTGTTTGTAAAAGAAAAGTGAAAAAGTTGACCTCTGATTTTCACCAACTTGCGAAAAATCGCGACAGGCCCTGGCACCGGGGTGGCAAGTTTGCGTTCTGTGCTTCGATGAGGAGCCGTTTGTTTCCCGCAATTCAAAATTCCTCGCATGGCCATCCATCCGTCAATGCAAACACCGTATCAGTGCAATTCAGCTTCAACTTCCGATGGCCGTTAACGTGTTTGTGTTTAATATTGTCAAGTTTCCATCGTTACCATTGCCCATCATTCAACGCTGTGACGCACACGTTGAATATAGAAATCCGTGGTACATAGACTCTGGTATTCTGGAGTGACATGAAAGTGTTTTTTCAGATTGAAACTCGCTATACAAGCAGAAAGCAGAGTAGCAAGTAATTTGCTTTTGCGTCACATCTTCCCAAAGTTTTTTTGGCTGAACTTGTTGTTGTTGAACAACAGGCAGTAGTCCAGGGAACAAACATTGTTTTCATAGTTGCTTACGATGTTCTGTGTTATGAAAAAGGAGTAGAAGCGATGGCTCGTCCCGGCGGGAAATACCCGATCGTTCTCGGTCAGGATCGTAAAGATACCACCAGCCACGGCTGGTTTTCGTAACAGCAAAATGCCCATCCTAGTCAATGCAAGTGACAAGCAGTGGGAAACTGAACTAGGAATATTGTAGATTGCAACAGGAATAAATGATTGTATTGGCAACGAGAGGAACCGCCACAGTCACTGAAACGACTGTTTCCATGACAGTGACCTTTGTGCATGATTGTGTCACGTGATCTTCAACCCTGAGCGTTCCACGATTTACGATGTGGCATTCGTTTGCTGATTTGAGACAAAAGTTCCAGTGACGTGCTGGCTCAAATTCCAAGAACTGCTCGTAAATTTTGGCACAAGTATTTGCCCTGATGACGCGTGTGCTTAGCATTGTTAAGTCATAAACGGTCGCACTGGAAACGTTTCGTTTGTTGAAAGCGACACCTGGCGTCCGGTTGAAACACGTCGTGTTAAAAGTTAGCTTTGCAAACAAGACATTTGAAGTTCTATGGAATAAGAAGCAGTAATCACCGGATAAGAAGCAGTAATCAAGTTATAAGAAGCAGTAATCGACGGATAAGAAGCAGTAATCGAATAAGAAGCAGTAATCGAATAAGAAGCAGTAATCAAGTTCTATGGAATATGAAGCAGAAATCACCGGAGGGGTTTAAATATCCGTGAGCCAGAGGCCGTCACGTGACCGCTAACCAACATTTTCCCCATCAAGTGTGAAATCGAATGTGAGCTGGAAACTCGCTACCAGCCAGCCAGCGCTTTCGGAAAAGTAAACTAGCAAGTAATTTGCTTTTGCGTCACATCCACAGCGTCTTTCTGTCAAAGTACAGAAACTTTTATCTGAACACGTTGATAAAAAGCGGCATGCTGATGGTTGGGGATTGTTTTGCAATTAAATTTAGTGATTGCAAACTTCAGTGCGCTTTCCTACCTTGTCAACAGCGTGATGGAACTTATCTTTGAGTTGCTGACATGCTAACTTTATCTCCATAATACTTATTGGCAAGTGGTGTTGAATGCAAAACTTCAAAAAGCACTTGCTGACACCTTGACACAACACATAGGTCCTGTGGTGCGCGTTGCCATAACTCTATGAAAACGACTGGTGCCATTGCTCATCGTTTCCTTTTCCATACCATGAGGTCGCATGGGCTTGAGGGCTGCAGCAGCCAGCGACGGGTTGACTCGTGTAGTGCAGCAGCAGTGAATGTTCGACTGCGAAACTGATGGACAGGAGGCTCGATTCGCACAACAACCTTTGGCCGATGTCGAACACACAGCATTAAACTTTAACACTTGGTCGCAAGCGACATTGTAATAGTTTCACGTATGCATGTCGACGTGCGTCGTGTGTCTGTCGACCTTTCCGCCCATAATGCGCTGAAACAAGACCTAGGAATCTCGGTTCGGTATGCGGTCGTTTGCCATGCTCGTGAACCTATTATGGCGTCAATGGCGCGCAGAAGAATTCGCAGCTTTGATGTACTTTGCTAATAGAGGATTATACGCGCCTCGGTGCTTGACGCCGCAAATGAACAAAACAGGAGTTGTACGTGATGATCACGTTTGCTGTTAGAAGCGCAATAACAAAGGCCAAGTTTCCCTATTTTATCGCATGAGGTCCTGCGGAGGATTGATGTTCGACTCCATCACGAGCCTGGCATCCAACCAGGCCTCATTAAGCGTGCGCTGTCAAGATTACGTAACTTTGTTTCAAGCTGTTGTTCAAAATATTGAAGATCATCACCCATCAATAAGAGGGCCCAGGAAATGAAGACTAACTTTTTATCCTTAAAAGAAGCTTTGTCCAANCCCTTCCGGTATCTGGCGCGAGGGAAGCAAGAAATAAGAAACAAAGGCTTCACTGTCAGCCTTTTTTCAACCAATGCTCTGTTTGTTTCCCATATCCAGTAATCGTTGCATGGCTGCTGCTCGTTAACCTGAACGTAAGCGTTAGTCAAGTGTTCAGGTCATTTGCGCAGTAAGCAGCAGCACATTAACTGCGCTGCCTCATTACCAACGTCTCTCCAGCTCTCCGGTCAGAGCAGCTGCGCTTTGGATTATCTTCTTCATTTGTTTGGTCAATAACTGGGACCGACACGTTGCGCAGGATGTTACCTTTCGGTTTGGATCGCGGTGTTCCAAGTTTTATCCGAAGCGCGGCTGCACCCGCGAGTGGTTCTGATTGTAGGAAATTTGGTTTTAAATACAAGCATTGGTGGAATGTGAGTAATTTTCGATATCAGTTTAATGCATGTGGAATACATCGCATGTACTGAAACCACCGGTGAACTGGTGCATGTTTATTTGCACACATTTTTGCTTTCAGCTGTTTTTTTGGGTTCTGGTTCAATTCTGCGCTCGGCACACACTCACACCAGTAGCAACGTTTCGCTTTATTAGTCTCCCCAGGATTCTTTTCAGCAACTCATTGTTGTGTGGTACACGACTATCATTGTACGTAACAATTGCGTTTATACGGGCGCATCTTCGTCGCATGGCCCGTGGAAAGGGACCTGGACCGAGATGAGATTTACCATCCATGCGAATCGTTTTAATTGAGAGCTGCTGGGTTGTCCTAAAAAAGCAATTCCACGCTCTATAAACAGCGCTTCGCTGGCAGGAAGCGGTCGGGCGTTGTGGTTTGCAAACTACGTGATTGTCAGCTGCAGAATAGCGCGCATCGAACTGCGAACGACGAAAAACAAAACTGCAAACGCTTTTTCAGCACCTTGTCTGGCACCAGAAAATTGAAACACACCCGGTTTTGACTGCTTCAAGTGCAGGAAATAACCCTGGTCTGAAATTTGTGTCTTCTGCGCTTCGTCGCGACTGTGGCTCCGCCTTGGCATCAACTGAAAATGTAAACTAGCTGGCGCGAGGGAACAAAGTTACTCCTAAGATGATGTCATGAACGTTTTCGTCACAATAGTAGTTGCAAACGTCTGTGCCACCGAAATAGTCTAAGCACAATGGTTGGTCGTGTCATCACAATGGCGGAATTAACACATCCGATGGTTTTTACGCATCGCTTGCTCGCATGCATTATCTGGCTATATTGGATGCGACATATGTCGACCGTAAATGCTTGTCATTCAGCGTGGAGGTAGTGACGGAACCAAAGATATCTGAGGTGTTTCAGGCGGCAGATGGGTCTGGTACAGACGGAAGATGATAAATGGGTAGCTGCGCGACGTGTGATGCCGCCGTATGTTGCCGCTTACTGGCGAACACAGATACCCAACGCTGTTTCCAGTAGACAGGCACACACCACATTTACTGCTGCTTTTCGTCTTTTTGGTGACCTGTAAAATCAGCAGAAGACCTGAAACGTCTTTGTCCATTGCCAAAGACGTCCTAACCCTGCGTTTAGACAGCACTCGAAAGTTAAAGCCGCCCACTGAGTTATTTTTACACTTCGTCTGTGTGCGCCACCTGCTGGGCGGAAGATGCGACTCAGCAGGGTTCTTGTTTTCTTCTGTAGTGCTGTGGACAACTTGTTGTGTTGTTTGCTGTTGAAGGAGTGCCAGACCAGGAGGCTTCGGTTCACAGCGACCAGCAGCGTACGGTCACCCACTTCGCAAATATAGATTTGACGAAAACACGTATTTTTTGAAAATAAACAGCTTCGCGCGGGGAATTCCACCTCTGTGGTCGGTTGCTCGGGACGACGAGGCCAGTAAGTCGTCGAAACTAGTGCGAAGGATTCCCTGATGAAAAGTCATCCCAACTTTCTATTCGTGATCCTTTCCTTGACCTTAAAACAGCCTCGTGAAGCATCGAACGCCGGAACGTTTTTGCAAACAGCGCCATGAGCAGCAGGTGCGACTGCGAGACTTGTTTATTTTGGTCACCGCAGGCACCAGGCAGGATCTGGTGAGAAATGGAGTCGCTTCTATGCACATTCCAAAACAATAGTGATAATCTTGGAAGTATAAGCGACGCAGCGAGAGGAGGATGCCGTTTGCACAATCGGATTAATGGCGCGCGTGTTTACCGTTTGTTCGGCGACAAATCAGCGATTGCTGAAAAATCCTCGTCCGCTGTCGTGCCTGCCTTGCACGCCTGCTGCTTAAATCCCGTGTAAATGAACTGTTAGATGCGAAGAGCTTTGGAGAAGAGAAAGATGATATAACATTGCTAACTGCGCGCCTAAACACCATAAAGCCGGGGTGTACCGGGTAGGAGAAAGTGTCCCTGGGGAAGGAAGGGCACGCGACGGTCGGTGAAGCCGAGTGTTGCGGGAATATCGACCAGCGACGGCGAAACCTTGTTTGGAGCAGAAGTCGCACAACTTGCGGAATCTGAAAAATAGTCGAGGAACGGCTGACCTGTTGACCTTTTCCGGTGCGTTCTGCGAAAGAGCTTTGTACTCGGCGTCACATCAAAGTCGCTGCGCCAAGTATACTTGGCATGCAACCGCGTTATCGTCATCGTAACTCGCCCGTAACGCCTGCATTGAAGTACCAGCCCCTGATTTAAGCCAACTGCTTTTACCTGGCGCAGTGCGGAAGAAGGTGTCAGTGTTGGATGCCCGGTGTCGAGATGCATTTCAATAAAAAGGCCCGTCCCGTCTGTCGGCGAGTCGTCGGCTCAGCGCTAACGTTATAGAAATCAGATCCGTCACTCAATCCATTACCTTGCGCCGCTTCGTGATAAAATTACTCTGAAGCGTTCCCAGATTAATCGCAGAATCATGATAAGGCTGACAGCTGAGGTTTCTTCAACTGATCAAAATTCTTGCGCCTCTTCTCCTGATTTGCTCAGTGCAGTGAAACCTTGGATTTTTTTCACTTTTGTTGTCACTCAATCCTTCGCAAGATTGGAGTGAATTGAGGTGAAAGTAACAGCTGTCTGAGTAAGGTTCACTCCGTGATGACTGGCTGCGATAACCTGATCACTGCAGAACGATTCACTGCTTCGGCGTTAGTCATGACATAATGACCGAGCCTATTACAGAGGTGATCGGCTGAATAGTTCGCGCGAGTGTGGTCCTCTGGGGTTGACACCAACTGTCCTTGCGATGCTGCTGATAAAAACAAGGGCGAACGCTCGCGCTTTGTCAAACGCACTCCCCCCTGTGTAGGTGTTATCTAAACTCGGATCGCTTGGGGAAGTGAAGCAATGCTACAATTTCTTTGTCTCTGTCGAGGATTACGGTTCATGCGCGGAATGCAGTTTCCCCGCATTGCTTAAAGTGCTGTGCCTTGTCCTGTTTACCGATATTTGTTGCTCAAACCCAACACCAGTTCGCCATTACTTGGCTTAGTTTGGAGTTATCGCGTATCTTGTTGTGCGAGACCTTCCATTCCGACGTAATGCGATCCGGCAAATGCGCGCCATTAACCTGGTTCTATGTTGTGGGTAATCGTCGAATTATACTCCGGATTACCGCGACTCGATGCCGAGAAGGTTGAAATATGTTCTTGACTCTCGGATGACTGATGCCGTGCGGTGATAAGTAAAGTTAAAGGAAAATGAAGTTTAGCAAAAGATCAAAGAAACGATTGGGATGATGCGCTGACCTTCAACAAGAGGTCACACTGTCGACCACTGATATCGCTGAAAAAAAACATGTTCTGGTCGAATTTTTTGTGCTCGCTGTTTATAAAAGCAAAGCATGTGGAGCACGTGCACACTTATCAGTAAAACGTACTTGTTTGAGAATTTTGTTTTTCATTGGTGAGTGTTTGATTCTCAGGTTATGTATTGCAACGAATTGAGCGAGGATGAGAAAAAACAGCTGAAGTCATTCAGTGAACAGCGCAAGCGAGACTTCATGGGATGCGGGAAGGTGCGGATCCTCCCCTTCAACAACCCAGGAATTCCCTGTTCCGAGGTGAAAGTCGTGGAATGCTGTTCGCCCATTCCCTGCTGCTGTTCTGGTGGCAGTGAAGTTCAAAGATCGTTTGTTTCACGTGTGTTTCTGTCAACAGTGCGGAGATCTAATGAAAGGCGGCGACATCGTGGTGGTGGCGGGTCGGGCCGAGTCAGGGGTGTGCTGGCACCCCAGGTGCTTCACCTGCTCTGAGTGCAAAGAGCTCCTCGTCGACCTCTTCTACTTTTACCAGGTGAAAATAAATTTTTTTAAATGTACAAACGGCTTTTCCTTGTGGCTCTAAGCTTGAGACAATCGAGATGTTCTCAAAGCAGCTTATCGTCGACTAAACACCATGTGTTCAATTGCAGGACGGTGTGCTGTACTGCGGACGCCACCACGCGGAGACATTAAAACCTCGATGTTCGGCGTGTGATGAGGTAAGAGAGTCGAAATCTGACTGTCGGTTCCCGAACTGTTTAATTTTCACTAAAATGTTACGGTTGGAGATGGAAGCAGTCGTTGCATGGTGCGGGCGTATGAACATTTTTAGTGGCCATCCTTTATCTTCTCCGCAAGCCCGACATGAAACGTCTTTCTCAAGCATATCATGTTTTGTCGCAGATCATCTTTTCTGATGAGTGCACTGAGGCGGAGGGCAGACACTGGCACATGAACCATTTCTGCTGTTTCGAGTGTGACCAAATCCTGGGAGGCCAGCAATACATCATGAGGGATGGGAAACCAAACTGCACTCAGTGCTTCGAGCGCCTGTACGCCGAATACTGTGACTCATGCGGGGAGCTTATAGGTGAGACCAGCGTGTAGTTGTTGCTGCACGCAGTCGTAGCGCACAGATCGCATCTTCCTGAGCGCAATGATAGAGTTAAGCGATGTTACCGGCTGCAACTGCTCGAAATTTCTCGTGTAAAGGAAACACGTTTCATTCAGCAGCTTTTCATTTACCAAGGGCGATTTGTTTTTGTGTGTACCAAGGTTTGGACGCCGGGCAGATGCAATACGAAGGCCAGCACTGGCACGCCTCGGACGAATGCTTCTGCTGCCACCGCTGCCGGAAGTCTCTTCTCGGAAAGCCTTTCCTCCCCAAGAGCGGTCGCGTGTTTTGCTCCAAGTCGTGCAGCCTCGGAGAAGATCCCGCACTTTCGGAATCCGATTCTCTGCACAGCGGGTCGACGCAGTACGAGACGCCGCGAACGCCCACGCTGCACAACGTGCGTCGCAGCCTCAACCTGGAAAACCTGTCGCACCACGAGACGTCGTGGGAGGAAGTGAAGGACCAGCAGATCGGCGATTTAAACGTTTTCGTTGACGACTGTACTCCGAAAGTGGTTCTAGCGAAATCATCGCGTTCCAGTCATCCTTACCTGACGTCACAGAGCGTTGTCGCTGCCGCGGACGACGCGTCGCCGATCGGGACGTCGTGCGTCAAACCGCCTCAAACTGAGACTGACGTTGCGGTGACGTCACCAACGAGCACCGTGTCCTCGAGAACGACCTCAAGGGACGGTGGGGCTTTCCCGCAGGGCCAGAACACGTACAACAGCGCTGAGAGCAGTGGCTACAACAGCAGCAGCACTTTGGACGTTGTTGAACACAAACAGAAAGACAAAAACAATTCGACCACGTTCCCCTCCGACAACTTGTATAGCGTCGGGCCCGTCTGTGGCACCGGTGACGTCATCATGGCCATCTTGCCGGAGGCCGAATCAGGCCACGTTGCTGCCACTGAGTTTGTCCCATATCAAGTTCCGCAGGTTCATAAACCCCCCAGTGGGATAAGTGGAGCCCGTAAGTTTTCCTTGGACGTTGAAGGGACAACTGATTGCTTGTCGAAGATGTCGTTGGTTCCATCTTCTCAACCGCCCCCTCCCCCGGTGAAGGTGGGGTCCAAGTTGGTCAACAAGGGAGGCCCAATACCTGCGCCCCGAGCGCGATACCCAACCACAAACATGAACGTAGTGGCGCCAAGTGGACCGTCGGACCTCGACCCCTGGCACCCGAAAACCCACTTTGACGCCTCGATGACCTCGATGAATGCAATGCGCCAAGGAAGTCCGGACAGACCTGGAATCCAACGGAGTGTGAGTGAAAGGAATTGCAACAAGAAAAGATGTCGGGAACCGACCAGCGCCTTCGGATTTCCCGGCGGGAAAATGAGCTTCGATGACAATGGTAAGCGAATTCGCGTTTGTTTGGCAGTGTTTTTTTTTAATGAAAGTGCAGTGATTTGCAAGACTGGCTTAAAGTTCCGTATACGTGTGGAACAAAATAACGTTTCAGTCGCTGCTCGAAGAGTTTTCCCGAAATTTGTGATTGTTTTTGTTCACAAACTTCGGAAGGAGAGGTTTTCAAGTCAGAAGTGACTGATGCAAAGATTTAACACGAAGCTCTAAACGATGTAGTTGTTGCCATGAAATTGAAACTAACGCTTGTTTTCAGACACGAGTGAAATGCACTTTTCTGATGCGAAGAAAAACAACCAACAGTTGAAAAGTATTTTGAAGAAAACTCGACCCCGTCCTCACCAACACTCGGATGGATCCGTGTGCGAGTCACTCGACCAACTCGACTCATCAAGTAAGTCTTCACCGAGTTATTGCCTGCACACATTTCACGCATGGACTCTTACTTTGTATGAGATTCTTACTATTTGTTTGAAACGAATTCTCTCAAAAGACATCGACGTCATTATCGAAAGTGTTGAATGCCAAGCACGCCGTGGCTGCCATGATAATATAACCCTGCAAATAAATATCTGCTTCAAGAAAAATGAAACACAACACATATTTCTTTTGATGTGGTCCTTCATTCTGCATAGATGATACTGTAGTATGTTCACACATGCAATTTAAGGGTTTGAAAGCCTTCTCGCACCCCAAAATCAAAATTATTTCATTTCCAGCTGTGTTAATAGTTTTATCGAATGTTCCAGAACATGTGAACGGAGCTGAGTCGGACAATGAGGATGACGATGGCTCCGGGTTCTGCGACGCTCAAGCAGATTTTTCAAGTTTTCAACGAGGCCAGCGGTCCTCCTCCAGCGCTCGATACTCTGCCTCCTGCAGCGAAAGTTCTCCGAAGTTGAGGTAACTTTGCACTGAGTGGAAATCCAAAGTAGACACGATTGCCTCGTGGTGTCTTAATTTGCCGAACGTAGCGGGTGGCTGCAGCATATTGCACTGCTAGAGGCAGCAAACCAGCGCATGATTGTTTGGTTGTTTTTTTCGCTGAAATCCTTCATTTTCTGCAATCGGTTGAAAAAACTCTCTTGTCGTTTTTGGTTTGTTGCACTTTCGAAAACTTAAGATGCAACAAAGTTGGTTTTACAGTCGGCCGCATTTTTCAACACAAGCTCATTGCACTGTAATGACTCTGCAGACAATGAACGTCTGATGATTTCTTACTTCTTACTTTTCGTTGGCAACGATCTTGTTGCAGACCCAGCTAGAGTCCAGTGGTTCTTAACCTTTTTTCTACCACGCCAGTTTTCCGTAATTGTCCTTTGTTTCAATCCCCCCTTGACTTTAAATAAGCTGTAAAACAAATGTATCTATTGGTAAATTTATTGCTTTCCATGTTGTGGGGCGCGTAAAGGC
>JGI24159J19872_10000051_pt1 | contig 57710 bp, 48 predicted proteins | sample Ectturendosymbi4_FD_19872 | JGI IMG/M metagenome (IMG submission 19872) | reverse complement strand
GGTGTCTCGATTTGAGGTTCAGTGCATCTGCACTTGATGGACGGGTGAGCGCTGAGTGGAGCAGATGTCCAGGCTCCATGGCACGGTGTCGTAGAGATAGTGTGGCTCCACTGCGACGAGGAGAATTGGAAGGTTGTCCGCTGGTATAGGACGCAGGCATCCAGTCAAAGTTCGCAAGGCGTAGTTGATGGTGNGGTCAATGAGGCGGGTATGAGCACTGCGGCACCAGACAGGAGCGCAGTACTCTGCTGTCGAGTGGACCAGAGCCAGGGTGGCTGTTCACAAAGTTGTTGCTCCAGCACCCCAACCAGAGCCAGCAAGCCGCCTCAGGACCGCGACGCGTGATGTCAGCTTCTTGCGAAGTGACTCAAGGTGTCGGTGACACGTGACCGACCTGTCCAACGTTACTCCGAGGTATTTGGGATCGGAACAGAAGGGCAGAGTTTCGCCGGGTTGATAAGACAAAGTAACTAACGTTGGCGAATTCATGACAATGTTCTTGGGACATCGATCCGTCGAACCAATGCTTTCCAGGTTGCTGGCTGTCGTTTTAAGCAGTGGATCGATCAATTAATATTTTCAAAGCCACGAGTGAGATGTGAACAACTAACACGCCTTGGGTCGACCACCCAAACCGACCAACCACCCGATCACGTTGCCTCAGCCCCAGGTGTCTGGTTATCATCGATAGCTAGCGGGCTTAGACATTCATCTTTGCTTTCACCGGTTGTTTCCGTAGCACTGTTGATGGACATGAGCTTCCATTGAACAATGCAGTCGTCCTGACAACGGATGGTTGCACTGTTGCGACACAGTTAAATCTTTATTCGACGTTTGCTGTGCGAGGAACAATGAAATGAGCGCTGCTGTGAAAATGAAGGGGAACTTGTCATTCCTCCACCATATGGATGCTGCTTAGCAAAACGTTCATTGAGGATATTTGTGAAACGCAGTGGTCCTTCGCAGTTTTGTCCATTAGTTCTGAAACGAAAACACATTCACTGTTTCGTGATAAGCTTTCACTGTTTCGTAATAAGGTTTCCGAAAGCAGCTTTCGTTTAATCTTGAGCTGACTTTTCATCTGCCTGCCATGACGTGGAACCCACGGCATTCCAGGTTGGATCGCTGACCAGGCCGCTTGTCGAAGCTCGCCTGGAAAGCTTCACTGTCATGCGTTTGTTGAAATTTCCTTTCTGCAAACCTCGACGCCGCCCGCGTTTGCCGTGCCACAGATATTTACTTCGTAGCAGCGGCAGCGGCAGCAGTGTGTGAGCCATGCTCTTGTTGCAACAAGCGTTATTATCGGATTAACCGCTCCGGCCAAAAGTGGACGCTGGCCGTCGCAGTCCGTGGATTTATCGCAACAAGAACGTCGCGCGCCGCTCGTTCGCCGCCGATCCATCTCACTCGAAAGCTGCCACGTCGCGCGCTTAAGTAGCTCCCTGCCCGGCGCGACACGCACTCCGGTGCTGGACGTCATCCGCGTCGGAACTGTTGTAGATGTTCCGCTACTCGCCGCTTTTGCGCGGGTAGTTGACTTTTCAAGATGCGGCGATGAGCAAAGGGGGGACCTCCCCTGGTCTCGTCGTTTCAGTCGCGTTTAGATTCGCGGCATCGCACGAATACTCGTTGCGCTCAGTTGGAACTTCACATGATCAGATGCAGCGACATCGACCCGAGCTTGATCAGTTCATGCCGCTTCATCTTCCACCAAACGCGCTTCGTACAAGGCGTTCACAGCATTATCGTACCCAGGGGGGCCATGGCCCCTACAGATCTTTAGAAAATATAGTCATTTAGTGCTTTCAGAAGCGTTTTTCTAAACAAAATAGTGTTATTCGCCTAAAATCAAACATTTCGGCACTCCCCCAATTTTTGGGCTGGCAACGTCACTGATCACAGTGGTTGGAGTTCTTGGGATTTGCAGGGGGTCAACTGTAATCGTAGCCGGCCTCGAACCGTCTTCCAACCCGACAATCCCTTGTAATTGCTCGCGTGCTGTCGTCTTTGAACTTGCTGACCTGTTTTTCAAGCGCACGTCTTTATTTAGCTCCAGTGTTGCAGCCAGCCTGCCGCTTGTTTGCAGAATCGCGTTCCGGTGATTGCCGCAGCTCTGTTCGAGCCTTTTATCTTCTGTCGCGGCGCCTCGGTCGTGCGCACCCAGAAATAAACAGCCAGCGTAGCTCATTTGCCAGCTCGCCATTGGCCCGCACGACTGTCCCGCTTCGTTGCGCTCGGGTTGTCAGCCGCGAGCGGGTTTGCTGAAACGGTCTGTTGGGCGACAACAACGAAAAACGTTTTTTTTTTCGTTTGTGTGGTGTTGCAGTATATTTTTTTGCGGCGTTGCCCCCATTTTATATTGTTTTTGCTGCAGTGCTGTGAAATTCTAGCGCGTCGGTCTTCGGAAACGATTTGAAATGTCCTTTGTGGCCATGAGTTCCCTGTGTTGATCGTGAATGATTGGATAGGTCGGGAAAGTTGTAATTTGGAAGCGATGTAACGCTGTTGTGCCATTTCCACTCCCACCTTTGCGCGGGAAATACGCAGTTGTTGAAAATTGTTGTGCTTCACGTTTTTTCATCCTTTGTGTGAAACAATTTTTTCTGCTGACACCCTCATAAGCAATGTAATAAATACGGCAACGAATTTTTTGACCTAAAAACCTAAAATTTTGATTTTATAATCTGTAATTTTTGATTATATTTTGACCTAATAACTTGGGAGTTGCTGATAGTATGAGCGTGAAGTTTTGTTTGTGAACGTTTCACAAACTTTCAAAAAAAGCAGAAAAAATATTGAGTTTAATGACTTTGGGTTGTCCTTGTATTAAACCACCGGATAAATGTGTGTCTATCCACTTCCATTGCACCATTTTGATCATTTCGGCTCATCAGTGGAGCACAGTGTTGACACCTGCAGCAAGCACATGTTTTAGTGCCCTTGTGATGCTAAGATAGAACGTCTTTTGTGTCTTATGTTCCTCCTCAGACCTACGCCTCACAATGATTTTAGCAGTGGTTTCTTTTGGAAAGCTTGTGCTTCTGACATTCCATCAGCTTTTTGTGTTTTTTAACGTTGGAAAAAACGTTGACGGAAATCAAAAATAGAAGACTCGAAAACACGAATAATTTCGATTTGTGTGTTTATCTTGATCTATTATCGAAGACATCAGTTATCATGTGGGTTGCAAAGCAGAGACAAGTTGTGTAACCTACTCTCCTACAAAAAGATCTTATACAACCCTTCAAGAGAAGTGGAAATGAGTGAGACCTGATTTTTCGCTGCTAATCATGGCACGGTCCGAGAATAAGTTCTACTTTTAATTATAGGATTATTCGTTAATTGTGAAGTTCAAAATGATCAGAAACTTCGATATGGCAGCTTTTAAATGTCGTGGATTACAGGCTTTTCGTTAGTTCGAAGAAATGGGGAACGGCCTTGATTGGCGGTAGTGCCGGTAGTGTTTGGCTCAATCTCTCCGAAATTAAACCTCTGCATGTCAAGATTACCGCAGTAATCTCTCCCTTTTGGTCCAAAACTCTTAATTGCTCCGTTTTCAAACTTTTCCGTTTGCACTTTCCGGTGTCGACCCTTGCATTCAAGCGTGACGAATATTAACGCCTGAGCGACTTCTTCTTTTACTCCTTCCCTGGTGAAGAACGGCGATATTTCAAATAAACCTTCGACCCGGTGTTTGTCAGCGCGATAGTGGTGCTGCTCGCGCGCGACCTGCCCCGATAGCGGGTTGTTTGCTGTGCTGCGTGCGGCCCGGCCCGTGCCGTGCCCAGCCAACCGTGAAGCATCCCCCGTCGAGACTTAGTGCTGTGAGGAACATGAGCCGTCTTCGCTTTTGCCGTGGCGGATCGGTTTACGTCGCTGTCTCGACCCACTTTGTCGTTGCTTCATTGACACATCGGCGGCTCTTGCACTCTGAGTTTCGTGAGCAGTGAGGTTGTTTTGTTTGCATGCGACTTGAAGGAAGCAGGCAAGCCAGTTTGAAAGGCTCGTTCGTTCGCCAAACGCTTTTGTTCGGGGACCGTTTGCACCGAGGTTGTTTTTGTGTCATTTGAGCTTTAAACGCAGCTTTAGGTCTGGCAAGAGTCAAAAGTACGTGAACCTGGCGTATGCAAGAAATCGTTTTAAGTCTCTTCCATAACTTTTAACGATTGCCGATGATGGCAAGTTGGTAGAAAGGTCAGATTTCAAGGAAGTAGCGTTCTACAACTTTGCAGTATTTATTTGTGACTACAAACAGACAGACGTCAGAAGTACTGCATGCATTTTATTTTGTTGAAAAGAAGTTCAGAAGCAATTGCATCGCCCTTTTTCTGCTGTTCGTCGAGTTCTGATGCACGCGCTCATCTGACGACAACGTTTTCTTTTTTCTTCACGACACACTTCACTGCCCTTCGTTTCTGACGTGATTCTAGCCAGAGAGAAACCAAAAGGCGTTTTGCCTCTAGTTACCCCCAAATGATTTGTTTGCCAACCGATTGGCAGATCTAGTGTTGGCCATAGCGTGAACGCCGTAATCGCTTCGCAAACACCGCTTTTACGATTATCTTCAAGCCGCCCTTAATCACACACACCGGCGTGATGTGCAGGAAAAAGAAGACCACGCGTACTTATGCTTCGGTCAAATATTTAATGTACCCGACAAGGTCTACACCTGTGCCGTGTGTTGTTGTGAGCTCAGTGATTATGTCCCGCGCTGATAAGGCCTGAAGTACCCTGGAGGTTGTGACCCTCAACTCCGATCATACTGCCGCCCGGTATGGTGATTGCTGCAGTGGCCTGCACAGCTTGGTTTCGCTCATTTGACCGACGCTGGCCAGGTCCGTTAATTTATTCCTTGACTCACGTCAATCGACTCATGACGCGATGGTGACGCATCCCTGCGCACTATCCTTCAAAGCTCCTTTGTTCCGAAACGATTTTCCGATTTTGTTTAAGATTGATGGAAGGCCGCAAAGCCTGAAATGAAGCTTTCGTAGCCGAGCCACTTGCTTTTTCCCTGACTTTAATTTGTGTTGCGTCTTACCCGTTGAGGCGTAAATTGCTGGTTAGCTTCGAATAGTGCTGATTGAAATATATCCACAGGTCTTTCTGGTACTGCGGCGTTGGTCATTGAGCGTCTGCAGCATCAGGAACGATTGCGATTTGGTAAAGTTCAAACGATGACACAACTTGTGTCGAAAGCTGAAGTTGCTAAACTAGACATTACTCTATGGCGTGTCAGTGGTGGGCCAGGTAATTTGGTGCACCCCCCAACAGAATCAGCGCGTAGACTCCTAGATGGTGAGGTTTTGGCACGAACGCATAAGGGCCGAGAGCAAGAATTGATGTAAAACATGAAAACAATCTTTTGCTCCACATTCCATTGCAGGAGATTGCCGGGCAATCAGGTGATACGCAAATGGGTCACTTTGACAAAGAAACGAAAAAAGCAAGAAAGCAGTTTTTCTTCCATTCGTGGAACCAAGCCTGGCGACCTTGGCAGCAAAATTCGCTGAACGCGGCAAAATTCTGAAAATGGATGTGGTTGCGTTTTTTTCGTGCATTTGTTTCACGACGAAAACGCAGACGCCGCTGGTTCGGTCCACCGCGGTTTGTCCACTAGGCCGTCGTCGCTCGCCCGCCCCTGCATGAATGTGCTTCAGAGATTGTTTTACGGCGAATATTATCACTGTTTGAAAAGCTCATAAAGCAAACCTTGTTTCAAGCGAAAAGGAGAAAGATAAGGTGACGGCCATTGTTGGAAATGGCAGCTTTAGTTTTCGGTTTAAGGGTGGTTCGTTGCAATTCTACTTTTGGCCAAATCTGTAATGTACGTTTTGAAAACAACCCAAAATTTAGACTGGTGCAAGCGTATGACTGGTTATACGGTTGCCAATTTACCTAAGCGTCATCCGTGTAACCAGTCATACGCTTGTACCAGTCTTTAGTTTTATGCAAGTGTAACTTATTTCATGGAGCTGCTAACTAGACCAATTTTGCTAAGTAGTTTTTACAATAATTGTGATACCTTGGCGTTAAGACTCACTAGTATACCGTAATAATTCTTTTGCCGGAACGGTGTTCCGTGACGTTCCGGTTTGCTTTCACCACTGCTATCCCTCCAGGATACAATTTCAGTTGTTAAGCGTAAATGATCTGTAACGAAACTGCTGCAGTGATCTGCGAAGTCAAGTTAAGGGTCCCAAAGTTCAAGCGCTTTTTTCCGGCGCTGTCCAGCCTGTGTTAAAGACTAGCGAAAGGCCAACTTTGGAAAACTACAAATTGAAGACTTTTGCGTTTTTAAAATGGCCAAGTTGTGACCGAAGCGGCGAGCTTGATGCCGTATCACAGCGAAACATACCTTGGGAAATTTTGATAAAAATTAGGCTTTTCCAAGTGCTCAGATGGATCTTTTCGTTAATCTGGGAAGCGTGCGTATTTTCTAAATGTTGTCATCAACATTTTTCTTTTTTTTCCTTAAGGAAACAGTTTCCTTAAGTGATTTGGAAAAATTTTTACAACCAGGAATATTTCTGACAAAGTGTCAAACTAAATCATACAAATGCTCCCTAGGTTTAACGTTTCAGTTTTCTTCATATTTTACTTGTTGACTTTGAGCCAATGCTACTTTGCAGATTCTTGAATGGCGACCCCGCGCACATTTCGACCAGGTAGTTTGGTTATCCAATTACTGAAACTCGAAGCGTGAACCTAACAGTGCTGTTACCTTTTAGGGGCATTGGATTTCTGGAAAAAGTCTAGTATTTTAAGCTTAGTGTAACAATGGGCACGCTCCTGATACAGAACTATGGGGTATTTTTTGCACTTTTTGTTTTGTTTTTGCTGTGGTTTTTCCTTTAAAACAACGGCGGTTTCTTGCAAATTATCTTTTGATGCGCCTTGTCTGTTGCGTCTGAAGCGTTATTTGTTACGTCAAAGTAGTTGAGATCAAGCGGCCGATCAACTTGACAGACATCTTCAAAGCAGTCGTTGAGCGCTTATTGCGAATTGCCGCGCTGGTGATCGCGGAACTTGGTCTTGCTTGGTCGCTTTACCCGAACAAAACCTGTCCATCTGCGTGCTTTAAAATATATAACTAGAACTCGAGAGCCAATATGTTTCCACCGCGAAACAGCTGCTGTCAGCGTCGTCTTATTGAAAGTGGGATGCCAACTCTCCTTCAGACTGACAGCTGCGGCTCTTCACTTTCGCCTTCATAAAACTTTTCTGCTTTCGACGACGGTCGCGTTGGTAACCGTCGATTAGCTTTCAAGCAATGTTAAGAAGAAATCGTGTGTTTTCGACAGTTCCCAGTCGGCCTTGCGTTTAGTAACATGTTTGTTGTTTCAAACAGTGTTTCTTTTCGTGCAGTTGCGCGCGTTTGCTCCGCACGGACGTTCCTAAACCCATCATTAGTACCTGCTTTTTCTTTAGTAGGCAGTTGAGCCTTCAACCGCTTGGATGCCGGTCATTTTGATAATAGGGGGGTTCTCGCTCCACGCCGCATCCCTTCCGAAGCCCATTAGTCGGTTGTCTGTAAACACGTGACAAACGTTGCTCGCGACCACGGCGCGACAGAATCGCGCGAGCAAAGGAAACGCAGACGACTGTCATTCACTATAGTCCGGTTTGTTTTCTTACATCTTCAACTTTTCGTGCTTATTGTCGTTCAGCAACGACCAATACATTTGCAGACGTGGTCGAAACGAAGTATGACGTGACGATCAGCTGCGTTTCAAGCTCGGCCGCCCATTTTTCTCGCAAACTACTTGTCGTTATGCATCACGCAGAAACAAATTTCTTTTCGTTCCTTTATGCATGTTTCGGTGTGGTTCGAACAAAGTGACTTGTAGAATTTAATCTTCTTTGTTTCTTTTTGGTCTAAATTTTACGCTGAAAATTGCTGCGTTTTTTATGGAGCGTCTCACAGGAAAGACTTAAAATGCGATCAGTTTGTTGAAATGACACCGGGGTTACAAACAGCGGTGCCTGAACATACGTACGCGGGAACGCTTGTATTCATGTGGTTATGCGATTTGACTTGGAGCGAACAGAATGCTTAAAATTAAAACAACTTGGTACATAATTTTGTGGTTTAAATTCCAACGAAGCCGAAGTTTACACGAAACGAAGTCTCTCCTCCGTGGCTCTGCCCACGTCCACACGGTCTCGTTAAGATTTGTAGCTGGTGAGTAAACTGCTCCATACATTCTGTGAAGCGAACTGTTGGCAGCGCGCAGTCGGTTAGTGCCTCTCTCGGCCTGTACTGCGAACACTTAACGCTTTGCAGTCGGTTTTGAACCGAGAACTGCATTAAATTAAATCTTGCGTGGTTTTTAAGGAATGTTATCATATTCCGTTTTACTTCGGCGCAGTTTTCTTTTTGTGTCGAACTGTTAAGTTTGTTCCCTTGTCTCGAAAGTTTTAAGTCAGTTTTCTTTTTGTTTCGCGAATTAAGTTTGTTTATTGTAACCTTAGCGCAGACCTTATGTTTTGATTTAAAGGAGCAACCAGGTCTTTGCTTGTTTTACTTTCAATGTAAGGATGATAGTACATGCAGGATGCAGAATTATCTGCAGCGCATCTTTGATGTCGCTCACCAGCGAGCTCAAGCTTGGTGGCGACATTTTTCTGAGAAAGCCGAATATTTAGAACTTAAAAAGATAAAACGAAATTTTCTACATGGTTTTATTTAAACAAACTCTTTTCTGCAGGCAACGTTTGTCTTTCAACATCGTTTCTTGACGCATTCGGTCTTGAGAATGAACGTTGAATTTTGACACGGTTTAGTGAATTTTATTTTTGATTGAACCTATGTCGTGGTTGACTTCGTGCTTCGTTGACGCAGGTTTTCGCCAAAACCTTGAGAACAATGACGAAGCGGGGGGGGAGGAAGAGAAGTGAGGGGGAAAGGAAGAGAAGTGAGGGGGAAAGGAAGAGAAGTGAGGGGGAAAGGAAGAGAAGTGGGGGGAAAGGAACCGAGAAACAAGTGGTCGAGTTTAACTGCAGTTGAATGGTTTGTGCAAGTGTTGCGCTGTAATCGTTGTTCTATCAACAGGTGTAGGAGTTAGTAATTTTTTTGGGGTGCGAACGGAGGATGTTCCCTGAATTTCCTCAAATTTACACGAAAAATTTTTATGGTACAAACTTCCCCCCACAAATTTTCTGCAGCTGTTGTTTACTCACTAACTCTCACAAAATAAAACACGAAGTTACTAGAAACAGTTTGTTGATTTTATAGATATTTAATGCGTTTTCCATGACATAATAAACTCTTATGTATGCACTCAATAACATAGAAACAATTTCATTAATATTTGTTAAAAAACGCCGAAACTTCTGTACCCGAATTTTTTTGAGATTTTGTTGGAACTTTTGACAAATCAAAAGTTTTGGGGTGCGCTTTCACCCCTCCTGAACCCCCATCCCCTGCGCCACTGACTGGGGTCAGCAATTCATGTCCTGTTTCCGCGTCGATGGAAACGACCGACGTCATGGCGCGTGTCCTTCGCTCGGGTCAGTTGTACAGTTTCGAGACATTTTCACCCTTACCAGGTTTTATCGAGCAATTTGAGAAGCAAGCGTTGATGGTGGCCACTGTACGAGGAAGTTGCCTTGTCGCTTGCCCTGCCATAGCTGGGTTCAGACATTCCGATGTGTTTGCTTCAGCAACAACGTCAAACCTATGCTCGAATGCCCCTGCGGCATGCCAGGTTACTACAGAGTGACAATGTGAAGTACACCGGTGTCGTGTTTGCCACTCCAAACAGACCGGGCATTTCATTGATCAACCCCCCCTGCGAATGCTGATACATGCTGCTGGCTCGCCTCCCGTGACTCTGAATGCGACATGACTCACTGTGCTCGTCAACACCGGCCCTGACCGGGTCGCTTCTTTTGTTAATGAAATATAGCGATTGTATTGAAAAAGGATTTGGGTTTTTGTTGTGAGCAAAAATGTGGCGACCTTGGGTGAACCGAGTCGTTGAAACAGGCATTACTCTGTGCACTTCGCACTGGTTACCTACTGTTTTCTGCAAAAAAACACCGGACTTCGATGAGGCGCTTGTGCAAGGTCGATTTCGTACCGCTTGGCTTGTGTTGGTTTTCTGATCTCCTGTTAATTTCGCGTCACTTGAAGCTGACTTGTTTTCAAGGTCAAGGTTGTTGTTTTTTATTCCACTTCATCGAATCTTCGCGTTTTTCAAACACTCGCTGACGATCCTGCGAAACCATGGCAACCGCAGAGTGCTACTCATCGCGTTGCGTGTTAGGTAAAGCGCGTCACTGTTTGTTCGCCTGTTTCTGTTTTCGCATGTTTTTCATGCTTAAAATCATTTCACTGCCACAGCGTAGACTGCATCGCAGTTCGGTACAATGTACCCCGATATTTTAGGAGCTCGCTATCAATTACGTGGCCGGTGACCTGTGACCATGTTGGCTTTTTCCTGCTGTGTTACTTCATTCGGATGTAGTCATTCCGCGTCCGCTCGAACACCTCACCTTGCAGGGCCTCGAAAAATCAGCAGCAGAGCATCGGTTGCTTTTTTAGTTTATCTTTCCGAGACTGAACGCAGCGATGCTTGCTCGTTGTCTCAAAAGTCTTAACGTGTTGGCCTGACGTTGTGTTTCATTATTTTCGCAACAATCTGTTTGTTGGAAAACAAAAGTGTGTTTGTCGATCGTGACTTGAAACTGTGAAAAACAGTTCACTTTTCCAGTGAGTCAGCAGCGAGGCTGCCGCGTTCGTTTCGATCTCACACCTCACTAGTTTGTCTCGAGCAAACGACGGCGGCTTTGTAACAACTGTAGAGATCCTGGAGCGGATAGACGCTCTGCAGCGTTCTGTGCCTCAAACCAGTGCTAGGATCCCCCCAGTTGCCCTGATCTGACTTGTCGCCGCATACCTCTTCTAGAGGTCAATACGAACTTGCGAGTGCGTTTTAGTGCGGCCGTCGAACAGCGGTCAGCTACGGTCAGGATGTTTGGCTGGCGTAATTGGCGCAGTGCACATAGGGCGTGCTGTTGTTGATCGAGGCCCATTAGCGGTTTGTTTGGTCGTGAACAGAGAATGAGCTGAATACAAACTTTTGGACCTTTTCCGCGACTGGCGTCTTTGTTGTTTCGTGCAGGGCCCCGCCACAGCCCTGCCTGTCCTGTCAAGTTCAATTGTGAACTATTTCTTAGCCATTAAGTGGCTATTTTTAGGCATTTTGCTGGACTGTAGTCCGCTTAGGCCGCCTTTCTTTCGCGTGAGGCGTGTCTCACGCATTTTAATGCAGGTGCTTCTGAGCTGAACCTCAGGTTGACTGGTTCAGCAGCAAAAGTGTAGGCCGTTGATTTGGGTCCAGTTCAGTGCAGACTGGGTCGACGTTTACGACGTCAAAAAGCGTTTGTCATGGTTGTTCAGGGGGTGAATGTGTGGGGGAGGTAATTTGCATCCACCGCGTGAATAGCTGTTGTTTTGAGAAAAAAAACATTCAGGCCATTGAAAAGTTCACGAAACAGTGCAAACACTTGTCACCGCATACACTGAGGAGAAAATGGAACAGCTGCTGAGGCGATTGTCAGTTTACTATCATCTTTTCAAGGTATTCTGGCTCACTTCAGAAAAAAGTCTAATGCAAACATCGTCGGCGTGCTATTGACGTCATTTAACAGTCAAGTCTGGTTGCCTTGGCAATATTGCTTCATGTTTTAGTGTTTGAACAACTGGACACGGCCGGCCTTGGTCATAAAAAGTGTTATTCTATCATTAAAACTCAAGGTTAGAGCTGTTGTGCTGTGGCCTTGTTTGAAGGGCTTGACTTGCATATGACGGACTTTGTAGGAGGATGAGTAGGTTGGCAGGTATGTTGCTGAAGCTACCTTTGCATCGGGTTGTTGTCGAGGTTACTTAAATGCGGAGAATTTCCAGGTGGTAATTGATTTACAGTATTTCTGTTTTTTCGTTGGTGTGAACTGCTTCTTGCAAGAAGACTAGAATGCAAATAATGGATTTAAATTTTTGTTGTAAACTTTATCTAGGATTGCAAAAAATCAAGTCGGAAACACTGGGGCAGCACAAAACTGGAAAGTTGTCCAGTCAGTCAAGAGTCCTACCTCGATAACTGTTTCTTGATGATGAAGTTTCGTTTTGTCAGTTTGAAGCGAGATTGCGTTTGCACAATTTTGATGTGCGAGTTGGTCTTTTAATGATTAACAGAAAGGAGCTTGAAAGGAGTTTGTTGAAGCCAAGCGCCCATAAAAGATCATGTGCCATTCTAAAGTGGGCGAGCATTTGCTTACTGTCAAATCCAAGATTTAACAATTCACTCTGGGTTTTAGGACAACTACTACCTTCGAAACGATAGGATGATTGATTCTTCATAGCATTGCGTCGCCGCAAAAACTTTCTCCTAAAGTTTTTGTTCATGTTGAAAATATATTTTAACGACTGAATATGTAGTTAAAGTACGTGGATGGTGTCGATTTGTTAGATAATAGAAAACGTTACGGTCGCTTGGTTTCACCCATCGTTACTTCTTTCTACCAGCTGTTTTGATTTTATACGCAATTAGTATTAAGTACTCGGCGTCGATCTCACAAATTAACCTGGATAAATTGAAATGAATTTATTTAGTAAAAGTTGCATTACGACGTGAACAAACCCGAACTCAAAGTTATTGTTTAGATAATGGAGGAGGCAGGGCACTTTATTTCGTTGTTCACGGCACGACCCTGGTACAAAAAATGTTTTTCTGTATAAAACCCAACAAACAAATTGTCGCTTTTGTCACAAATGGCACGATCTCGATACCTCGTAACTGCAGACAACGCTTCGCTTTCTGTTGTCGAAGTGACTGAAACGCGATTTCATGTTCACTTTTGCATCAGGTTTCGATGAAGGAAATTTTGAGCTTGTCCTGAACTTTTAGCGTTTCTTTCACTGCCAGTCACGCTTGTCTGACTTTCTTTCCGCTCTCGTGCTTTCAGGCTCGTATGAGGTTATTGTCTTTCTGCCTTGAGCTGTCAATAAAATGGTGATGTGCCGTTGAATCGCTGTCGACGAAAGCTGTCGGAAACGATCACTCAAAAACTTTCGTTTGCACAGCTTTTTCGTATCTTGATGTTTGTGAAACAATGTCACTTGCACCAAACGCGAGAAAAAGTAAAACGTTTCTTTTCAAAGCTGATATGTTGCTTTCCGTTGTTTCAACGGCGCGTGCGTTCAGGGATTTTCGCAGGTTATGAAGGGAACTGCACCAAAATAGTCGATATACTTGCAATCTGTTTGCAGCACTGTTTAGCAACAGATCCATGGCAACTTTGTGTTGACCCTGCGTTGACACAATTTTCAATGTTTGGTGCAGCCGGCTGCAGTTCGCCCACTCTGTAGAGATATTATGAGGGAATTTGTGTGCTTGCTGTCAGCGGGATTGTTCTGTGGTTGTCGACTGATTGTGAGACAACTTGTTTTGTTGCACGATCCGTCTCTCATCGTCTCTCGGATTAAACTTCTTCGTTTGCCTGAACAAGAATCAACTGAGCATTTATTGGCACACTAAAGTACAGGTGTAGCGGGATTTGCAAAGTTGTTGACCAGTGTATTCGTGTGATTAGTGCTGTTCACACTGCTCCCACGCTTGTTTTTACACTGCTGTATGATTTTACCGGAGAAAGTCACGGGCCCAGGCCGGTCATGGCTCACTGCTTTTCGTTGCTCTCGTCGTCGTCACGCTTCAGTTGAACCGTATGATCGTTGTTCTGGAGATGGAGTTGCATTCGCAAAACATACGCTTTCATTTCACGATATTACCGTGGGTTTAGCTTCACCACCCCACCCCACAAAAATCCCAGCAACTTACTGGTTTACGGCGACAAGCCACAGCAGATGCGCTGATGTCTTCGATGGATTTGAATGGGATCTTATGTTTGGAGTCGTCACGCGAATGCGTGCGTCGTACTAGTCCTATCAGATTAGTTTGTGTCGGGCATTATTATTTATGAATTAAATGCGCTGTAGTTTGCTTTTTCCATGAAACAACAAGACGGAGATGTCGAAATGTGGAGATTTTAATGTTTCATGCAGGGCTTTGATGTATTTGCTGTGCAATATGGTGTTTTTTCCCCGTTATTATGATGCGAGCGAGCATTGATGCAGAGTACCATGAACAGGCGTTAATCTAATGTTTTTCGTCCCTCATTTTCCCAGAAAGAGAAGTGTCTCAAAATCACCGATCGATGTCATGGGCTTCGATGCTTCATCGCGCCATTGCCGTTTGGCGGAACAAAATTCTGCTCCCGCCACTTCTGAGGCAGTTGCGTGAAACCTTGTGAAGGGGGAAGCATGTGTTTAAGATGTAGTACAGTCGTTGATATGCGTATGTATTGGGCACATACGAGAAGCAGTGTTTGAGCGAAGAAAAAGCGGAGGAAAGGGTCGTTTGAATTAAGAAGACAGGTTTTCTTTTCGCAGGGAATTATGAGGTGCAAGGAGGCGTAGATACTTGTGGTTGGAGTGTTTGTTTCGGTGGCATCTTCCACCACATCGTTTGATGGATGATAAGTTTCACTTTGCTGCTCTTAAATTACCCCATGACAGTTTCTTATGTTAAAAATGTACGCTTTGAGGCGTTTAGCGTATATTTTGTCAATAAGGCCCGCCAGTTGCATCAGACAATTGGATTAGCAATATAATCACCTAAAAATTGTGTGGAGTATAAATAGAGCGAAGGGTTAAAGTCGTCAATTGGAGAATTTTCTCCTAACTTTAAAGAAAATGCCGTCACCTTGCGAATGCGTTGTCTCTCAATTTGTTTCTCTTCATTTTTGATAAAGTGCGAAATTTCAGGTCGGTTCTTTTTAATCCGATCTCGCCGCTCAATCGTGTTTGTTGCCAATTGCCTGCCGACTTTTGCTGGCACTTCCCAGTTCCGCATGACTTGCGCTGGATTTCTTGGAAAGTTTGCGTTTGGAGTGGAATGCACTGTGTCCTCAGATAAAGACGGCACCGCAAACTTCCAACGCATTTCTTTCCTGCCGTGGCAATCCAAGCCATCCCCCACATTCACACTTGACGACTGTCACTCATGGGAATAGCACTGATTTGAGCGAACGGGTCGAAGGCAGCGGGGAATAGTGTTCATTACGACGTCCGCGACCTTTAGACAGGGTGCACAATTCCAATACAGGGTTTGATTACTTGATTTCAAAATGAGCGCGCGCATTGATTGGAGACGACACACCGGAGCGCATTAGCACCGAGAAAAGCGCAAACAGACAGATTTAAGGCCGATCCACGTCGGTTTCACGCGCCTCTGCGGTGCTGAGCTTGCTGTCTAAAGCTTTCAAACGTGATTCAAAGCGAAACCTTTTCTCGTCGTATTCAGCGGACAGTCTCACTTAGCCTGGCGGCAGTTCTTCGCTGCGCTTGTTCGCGTTTTGCCGAACTGTTCGTTGTTCAGGTGGAAATGAACAGACAGCTGAAGACCGTGCAGGGTTTACTATGCTTGCAGAACATTCGAGGTTGTTTGCAAGTTCAGGTTTGTCGCAAAAAGCCTTTTGACCAGAGGAGGTTGTTTGGCTTTTGATTTGTACTGTAGTGGTCGCTCTGTTGCTGCATGTTGGTTTGGGCTAGAGAGGGCTGGAGTCATCTTGCAATTGCGAAAAGCTGAAACACTTTGCAATTGACGGTTTCAATGCTTTTACCTCCCCACTCTGCGTTATGTCACCTGACCTCAGAGATATCCAATCGCTTTCGGGGGAGGAGCCCAACTTTTTGTGTCAAAGGTTGAGACCACACTGCGGGGGTAGCTTCGCCGGTCTCGGCAGGAGCCTAACCATCTTTTGACCCTGACAAAAGACAAGTAAAATAATAATACGACTCTTGTGTTCGAAGCGCTGAGGTGTATCAAGTTTACTATTGCGGCAGATAATCATGACTGTTGGCTGCCGATTCCTCGAAGCCTGTGAATACGAACCGTTCGCCGAATTTGCGTACACTACAACGTGTTGTTTGACAATGCTAGGGCATGTGCTCCATCGAGCTGTACATCCGATCCTACTATAGCGTTTGGTGCCCGTTTTACTCGGATTGATGTCTTGTACCTCGGGCATGAAAAGGTGTGCTGTTTGTTGTTTCCCACTCTGATGTAAACGTACGTCTTGTTGTGTTCTGGTTGTAGTCGCGAGCCGCGAATCGCCGTCTCGCCCTCCTCAACAGCGGTGGGAGAGCTCCACAAAGGTGATGTAGGCAGATGGTGCAGTGAAAAGTTTTTTTGAGGCTGTTCTTGTAAACAAATAAGTCATTGGGTGATTTGAGAAAAGCACTCGCGTTTATTCGTGGCGTTCAGTTCTTTTATTTCATCTATCGTCGTGTCCAACAAACAACCACTTCGGGCAATTTTCAGCCGACCTTGAACTTGAACTGCAACTGGTGCTGATTAGTTTCAGTTGAAGTTGAAGAAACGTCGTGACCGACATAAAACCTTTGAATCTGTTCCATAAGCCACTTAAGCAGAAACACGTTTTATCAGCAATGGCAGGTCATTTTCGGCAAAAAAAACGACAGTGTGTATTGACCGAACCGTGCGCCGCTTACTGCATTCAAACTGGAATAGAATAACGAAAGAAAAGTGACCTTAAAGATTTCTTCAACGTGCAGAGTGCGTGCACGAGCTTCCATTTTTTACTTGTAGCTTCACAATAGTTATGTACCAAACAGCCTTTTTTTCTCAAAACGTATAAAACGATGGATTTTTCGGAGCTTTGCATACTTCGAGTGCTCCCAATTGTCTGCACGTTTTCTTAAATATTAGCAAAATAAGACGCAGGAAGTCGATAAGTGATTTCCACTTGTCGACATATGCGCTGAACGAAAAATTTCCAGTGGATTAAGTTGAAGGTTTGTGAAAAAACGAAACTCTTGACTAAGGACGCTTGACGTTTATTGCGTGCTGGTGCTGTGGTCAGCAACACGGAGTGCTTCAACGAAAGTTCGTCTTGGAGTTACTGCATCACCTTCGCGTGTCAGAAACCAACAAGCTTGCGCGAACCCACCAGATTTGAAACAGGCCTCGCTACCTGCTGTAGCCAAATAGGAAAGGATTGCTGCTTGGGCACGAACTTACATCTTCTCTTTCCAATGGGCACTATAAACAGAAGTTGTTGGTTTGTCCACGGAGAAAAATATGAGTCATATGAACTTTTCAAGTTCTTTTAAGGTTCTTCTCGACTGCTAATGATAGCAGATGCGGTGGAGGATTCCCAGATCACGTGATTGCTTTTGAACCTCGTGAAAACCGACTGGCAACATCGCCGTAACTTTAGCCTGACGTAGCCTTGTCCCCCCCTGACGTAGCCTTGTCCCCCCTGACCCCCTCAGCGGCCACTTCCCGCATTGTGCGAAGGAAAGGTTGGAACGGACGATGGTTGCGTAATGTTTGATTGTGGTACGGAGACAATAATAATTAAAGCCGATGATTAACGGTGAGGGTGTTCGCGATTTCACGCTGTGGTGGTCCGAAGCGATCTGCATCCAGATTTGCGGCTCTGCGCGTTAGGAGAAAGTCACCGCCAGTGAAATTGTTGCCTTACTGTGCTTCGAGGTGCACATTTCAACGTACAATTAATCACTATAAAGAAACAGTAATAGATGACCGCGAGTCAAGTTCAGAAATGCCCGCAAGGTTTGAGTGAAGCCGATCTGAAGGATCTTGTTGTTCATTGCCATAAGTCTGTGGGCAGTTCGTCAAATCCAATCACGGAATAAGCATGTGATGAAGTGACTTGCAGAACGAGTGAGTCGTAGAGCGAGAATGGCACTCACGAAGTACGTCGCTTGTTATTTGCGCTGAAGATCTTATTAGAATGGTGCTTGCTTAAAAATCAACTCTGGTTTGGGTGTGTTTAACTTACTGCAGTTAAATCTCTTTTGGACGTGGATATAAACAGCTTAGTTTTAAGACAGAGCTTTAGTTAGTGCTTTTGTCTATCACTTGTCCATCAGCGCAGCTCGCGCACTTGTACAAAAAAGCTGGGAGAAAGAAAACCATACAAACTTACGCCAGTTTGAGACTTTTAGGTCAAGACGAGCGACATTTACAAAGCGTGTTTAGTCTCACCCCGCAGACGGTTTGATATGGAAGGACGCAAAGTTACATTAGTTGAAGACCGAGCGAGCGATACGGGCCGTCAGGTCAATCGGCTTTTTGCTGTAGTTGTTGCAGGACTCACTGCAGATGCGGAGTGTGATGTTGGACATTGATTTAATGGACAGGCGTTTGACACCCAGCCGTTCGGCGGATCTTGCATAGCCTGTCTGCATTCAAGGCAGTGAAATTTATGAAGCTGAATTTGAAGTCGAAATACAGAGAAGCTGTCTCAGTAATCGAGTATGCCTGGTTAGAACAGGAGAACAGACGAAGCTACGTCAACGGTTCAAACGAATCTTGAATTGACCGTGTGGTGTTGTCAGGAAAGGATGATAATTTCTTTCTGGAATCGACCATTTGTTCTTTATCTGGAAACTGACCAACGCGTATCATGAAAAATGAAGCGTCGTACTTTGTGTTTAAATGCCATTTGTACCGACAAATGAATAAACCTGACTCGGGGACATGTGAGCGAGTTCTTCGTTGTTTGGCAACGGTTTGTGTCGTGAAAAGTGTGGGACTGCAAAAGATTTCACCAATGTTCGCTGGCATGCAGTGAAGTCTTTGCAACTTTTTCACAGTTTGATCTCATGAAAAGATACGGAATGATTGGCGAGGACGTTGCGAAGCAGAACTCCTGGCGAAGCTTTATCGATCGGAAACCTCTACTTTAAAAAATTGAACGAGTTGCAGAGCGTGTTAGCTATTCGTTCCGTGTTTCAATTGAAAGCTTTCCAAACAGGGCAAGTTGTTTTAGCTGCTCGTTTCATGGCAGTCATCTGCACAACTGCATACTTCGTTTGAACCACGTTCTGTGACATGATTTTGACGAGTTTCTTTTCACCAGCGGAGGAACTGCGTTTTCCTTTTCCGAGCCTAGGGCTCTTCCTGTAGCTCATGATGCGCCAAATATTTGGAGAAACTCAGGAAAGCCCGAGTTGTTTTTTTCAAAGGCCGTGGGAGTTATCAACAACGCGCCACTTGTTTCTCAACTCGCTCAGTGGAAATGACCGCGAGAGAGCGCAGATTACACAGCGGCGGGAAGATAAGTGTCTCGCGCTTGTGTGACTGTTTACACAGAACACTCACAAACAATAACTGGTTCAAGGCAGAGACGAAATGTTACACCAGAATCGAAGTTACAGAAAGAAAATCGTGCCAGCTTCTCTGGGTTGAAAGAAAAGGCAGTTAAAGTGTAACTGCGGCTTAGCCGTTGACGTCATGGCATTTTCGAGTGTTGATTCACGGCTCGTAGTAAAATCAAGGTTGCCCAGGCTTGTTCGCTGTGTGGGTATTCTTGCAAGCTTGCTTAGTCGAAATGTCTTTCCGATATGCTGCTCCCAATTCTTAGGCCAACAATTGCGAGAACGATCTAAGCGTTGTTAGAGCTCAAAAGCTTGCGGAGCGAAAGTTCACGAAAAGCGACAAATCTGTTCCGGATTGCAATATTTGAGGTACGAAATGGTCGAGTGTTTGTGCTGAGCAGACAGTCGCAGCCCATGTGCGTATTGTATGAAAAGAAGATCGGAAAGAAAGAGGTGCAGCTTTTGTTGGAAGAGCCAAGTGTTGCCGGAACGGTTAGGACTGGTCCTGTGTACAGAGCTGCAAGCGGTGCATTCAGCGGTTTGGCGACTTCATTGCTATCAGCGATATTTTGTGCCTTTACCAGGCAGTGCACAACATGACATAATCATGGGAGAGCTGTTGTAAGCCTGTATGGAGGTGTAGATAATCATAAAGAACTTTGGTGTTAACGCCATAACCGCTCCTTTGATTACAATTGTCTGCACAAACCACGTGACTGTGGTCGCCCTCACTGTTTGACGCAGCGACGGTGTTAAGTGGAAGTGGAATGTGATCACGGCAAACAGTGAGGCTGTTTGTTAGTGCTGAGTTATTGCATATTTTTTTAACGCAACACTCTGCCGTTGTTTGTGTCCACTAATAATTTTTAATGGATCCCAAGACCTAATCGTTTGTGATGTGATTCTTCAAAATTTTTTTGCTACAGTTCATTTCTTAGTTGTAGTTCATCTAAGTGTTGGCAGTTTTTTTTAAGGCGTTTTAGGGACCCGATTCGGGTCCCTACAATTTCAAATTTGGGCCCTAGAATCAGAAAATTATCATCAGATTCCTAGAATCAGAGAAATCGGGTCGCTGCAGATCCATACCTGGTACGTAACATTTTCCTTACAAAAACCTGGTGTTGGTCAAGTTTCTTTTCTTGTTATGAATGAGCGATAAGTGAAAATTATTAATTTTTGTAGCCGCTACGGCAAAGTAAAAAAAGTTACTTCTTAAATTTAATTCATTCTTGCCTAATGGAACCCTTAGGTTCTGTTATACTTGAGCTCATTTAAACCAGCAGATCATTGCTGTGTGCGTCGTTGTTAGGTGCTGGAATACGTATGTCTTGCCCAGTGGTGTAGTGCCGCCAAACAAGTGCGAGGAACTCTGCTCGAAGACACTCAAGAGATTTTTGCTGAGAGTTTCTCAATAAAATACAGCATGAAAATCTGCGTTGTTTTAGCGTCACATCAGAAAACAAATTGTTTGATTTATTGTATCTTGCGATTCAGCTACTAAACAGAAACAATACAAAAAGACATCATGCAAAAACATAACCAACTCTCAGTGGAAATAAGAGTTAATTGATCAATGTAAACAAAGTTTGTCACTGTGTCACATGGGATAGGTGAAGAACCATAACGGTCATCTAATGAATCAACACTTTTATTGTTTTCTATGGTGTTAAGTTAACGCTATAATTTTATTATAAAGGTGGTGAATAGGTTATAATTTTATAACCTTAGACCTTATAATTTTATAACCAACCCTGTCTATTACTTACTGACAAGTGTTAGAAAACCAAAAGTTAATACAGATTAAGCACAGTTAGAAAAACAAACAAACGCAGAACATGATGAGGAAAAATGACACATGAAGAGAGCACGCCTATGTACACAAGAGAGTGGATCTAGTTTAATTGAGGAAATTTAGTGTGGACAAAAAATGTTAAACATAGTGCGAAAAATAAAAAAAATGTTTGCTGAAGTACAAAAAAACTATGGAGCGTAATTTTATCCATAAAAATGGGATGCACTCAAGAAAGAATAGCAAACAAACAAAAAATTACATAGAGAACAACAACTCTGAATATTCCAATTACATCATCCCCCACCATAACGTAGGGGTCTACCCTCTCTCGCTTTTCTCTCTGCTAAGCCACTGGTCTTGCCCAGAGAGGAGGCCAAACACAAACAGTTCCTCAAATGGAATTTCCCGGTTGACTTTTTGTTCCGCTTACATGAGCGAAGTGTCGAGTGACGCGAACAAGGCAGCAGTAGATTGATAGAAATGCAGTTGAACAGTTGTTTGACGAGAACGAGGTTGTGGCTGCAGTTAAGTTTTCCCGAATTTTTGGAGACTTTCGATCTAATTATGGGCTGATTTGGTGGAAGCGTCCTACAATGCGCTTCTTGTTCTTTTGTTTTTGTTGAAGATTAGCACGATTGACCCGCGCGTAAAGACTTTGCTTTATTGCTAGTCATTATGTGAGCAGCGTACTGCTTATTAAAGTGACAGGTTGCTTTTAGGAGTCTTGCTATTTTCGAGTAATTTTTAGTTAGCAAGCCGCCACCTCCGGTGATTTGTCCATTGCCGCTTGCCGTGTTTCTCGTCGGTCGCGAAATGCCCACGCTTTAAGCACTTGCCACTGTTCTTTATTTACAAACTAAATTCAATGTTTTACCTCTGGTCCCAACGAGGGTGAGTTGGAGGACGCAAAAGCTTTTTAAGATGTGTCCCAAACACTTCGCCTTTTCAGTTCCATTTCTGTGATTCATGGTTCATTTGGTAACAAGGAAATGAAATCTCCGGCTGTTAGAGCAGATGGAGATATATTCTGATCATTTTCAACATGGGAACCCTCCTTGAATGCCCCGTGTGTAGTTGCACTTGTACACGTCCCTGTTTTTGGCTACTGGAGATTTTGATTGACACACTCAGGGCCTGTCTAGAAAGGCATGTAACACAGCAAAATCAAAACTGGTGAATAGCAACCCATGTCGCAGGTGTTCTCTTGAAAAAATAAATTAGAAATAATGCTGTAAAGGTGTCTGTTTTCACCTATTGACACAATTATTTCACCTTGATGTTTTCGCAAGCAGTTTTAGGCCATACTTAACAATAAAATTTGGAAGTTTAATTCAGTGTGTCCAAACATCACCCCAACGCCACTTGTAATGCTAAATAACAAATGTTTGGAAGCGTCGAAACGTTTCTGGTCCAATTTCCGACTTCAAGGCTCTAAACGTCCCATGTCTCCCTCTCCTGCAATACGCCAGTGATGGAATGTTAGTTTAGTTGTTTCATCCTTTTATCAGTAATTGTCAAATGTCACTAATGGTTTCAAAAACGCATCGTTGGTTCCGGATCGGAGTTTTCAGGTTGTGGCCAAGTCGGGTTTGTAGGAACCTGTCGTACATTTCATTATCGTGATCGACAAACTCAATGCTCATAAAATACTTGAACTGGTTCTCAGTTCATGTAGCATTACCTCAGATTCAAATGATGCCAGATTTCGAGTATTAAAGAACCCCATTTTGATTTTGTGCGTGACGCCTGCCCAAAACCTGAAATGTGATTCTGGCATGATAGCTGAGGTGAATCCCCTGCACAAGAAGCGCTGCTGGGACCGGGGATCGATCACCTAACCTTTAGCTTGAGATACTGACCTTGGACTGCTGAACTATCGCAGCGCCAATTCAGGAGAAGCGATACATTGATCTTGCGACATTGATCTTTGACTATATCTGTTCCAGGTACTTCTGCAAGATTCGATTTCACATCTTGAAATCCGATCTGTCATTTGTATCCTGACGCTTTGCTAAATCTAATGTTACATATTTATAAAGCGCTGCAGTTAAAACCGCTGTGAAAGATACGAAGATAGTCGGTAGGCGGTTGTGCGTTTAGGGATTATGAAGCGTGCAGCTTCTTCAACCGACTTAATGAGCGTATTCATACAACATGCGAGGGTGTGTCGCTGATTACAATTGTTAAGCAAAGGTATTAACTAATAACGTTGTCTACCACCCCTCCACGATTGTTGAGTCAACGAGGACTCATCGAACGCTCTCTGTCCAGTCATGATCTGTGATGACGCTTCGTCGTTTTCAGTTTATCCGAAGCGACTTGCAAACCTTTCAGCTTTCGTATTTTTTCATGAAACTTAAGACCGCGCCGAGGCTGAGGCGGCCGCGTTGCACTGTTTTAACTCACAACATCTCAGTCTGGTCAGTTCCGAGAAACTATTAACAGTTCTGCCTCGTCTTTACTTATTCGGCGATTTTTTGTTTGCTGCAGCGCTTCCTTCAGGCTGTGTTCTGTGTCAACGTGCTAGCGTTAAACTTGCAAGGAACAATCCGACTTGATCGTCGAAATCGGATATCGGTGACTGCCTCGACAGTTGTGCTGTACTCATTGCGGTCTGGTCATGGAGGTTGCCGCGATGATCTGATTCGGGATTTATTTAAAGGATTCGACAAAATCGCTATTGTCCCGAAGTTCCGGCCGGAAGCGATGCAGCGCCCAAGGCCTCGAACACTGTTTTTGCTCCCTCTGCTCTCCGTTCTTCACTCTGCCGTCTGTCATCTTCCCGAGGACTTGAAACCGCGGAACACCTACACTACCAACGGTGAGTCATTTGTTCGCCGATTGCGAGAAATTAATGGAAAACTTTTGCTTAGCCGGTTTCAACAAATTGTTTCTCTTTTGATTACAGTGTTGATAACGATTTAAAGAACTTCTTACTACCTCCGTAAAATGACAAATTTTTGCTACAGTCTCACACACTACATTTCTTCGCATGCATTTGTAAGCGCGTGCAATCAAACTATGGTCTTCTGAGGAATAAAAATAAAAAAATAAAACTTAAAATGTCCTACAGTCCTTTCAAAAACGTGTGTTTTGGATAACTTCGTTGTCTTTTACGCCTTCTATTGCCCTGAACGCTGTTACACAAGTTTTGAAGCGGACAAACAGGCAAGTCATAAATTGTTGAGTAACTGAACACACTGTTGGCAGATGCCATCCTTGTTGGGTGTGTCGAGTGACTGTTTGAACTCAGAGCTCTCCTAATCCTGATTAAGATATTTGCAAAACTCACTCACGTATGAATACGGACATCATTTTACGCACGCTGTGCACGGCTTGACGTCACAATCGCGTTCGCGCGGTCTGCGCCGCGGCCGTTCAACTTTTCGATCCCGGATCGTCTGCGAGGAAATTGTGCGCGTAACCATTCATTATTTATGCGCGCGAAACCGGCGATCGAACGGTACCCGGCTATCATCGGTCGACGGTAATGAGCTTTAATGATTGTAATCTTATCATCGCCGCGCTGGCCGCGTGGGCTTCGACTCTGGCGGTGGGTCGACGACAACTTTGCTCACGACGGTATCTTGCCGTAAGTCGGCAAAGTAAAACTGACAACAGATTCGACGCGCGGTTCAAGTCGAGACGGTTGCTGTTATTATCAGTTGCTTGCAATTTTATGCGATGCCGCAATCGCATGCGTATTATGTCGAGCAGGGGGGTTGCAAGTAGCCGTGGGTGAAACTTAGCTGCTGCTAAAGCTTCCATTGTCACACTGACCCAGCAACTCAAGCAAGCGCAACCTCACTTGCAGTCACGTGTACGTTTGCTCTTTCTAAGCTTTTTTTCCATTCAGTTTATGACATTTTGTCAATTCTGAACTTATGCTTTGGTTTTGCAGCTTATGTTCGGTTATCGCTACACAGCGAGGAGCTAACATCGAATTCTAAAAATATTTGATGAAAATTTTCCTTCAAATGTTATCTTTTGACTTGAATATCTTTTGACTTAATTCAAATGCTTTGCTTGTTATAATGGGAAGAAAGCTCAGGGTTTCGACTCCAACAACATGACCTCCGATCTTAATGATTCATTTGATGTTTTGTTTGTAAAAATACCAGCGAATTAACTCATATTCACATCTTACAAAACAGCAAAAGAAACATGTGAATCGTCGGAACATGCTGTAACTCCTGACTTTCAAATAAGGAGAGCAGTACAATAGCGGCGAACAGATAATAACGGAAAGTTGCATTTTTGTCAAGGTGATTGTTTCAAATGAATTGGAAATTTTGTCAAACAGATAAATGTGTGTTGGGCGCCGATGTCAGAGACAAAAATCTTCGTTTGCTTCTCTCGCGCAATTGTTCCAGTTTCTTCTTCCCCCCCAACCCTTGTATGTCTACGATCGCTCTGTTTCTCAATCACTCGTGGTAGTGTGGGATTCAATGGCGCTTGTGACCCTCACTGCGGACCCGAAGCAGCTTTGAGCTTTGATCGTATTTCGCGCGTCACTGATGGAATGCGGAGTGGTTGGACAACACCACAAGACTCCGCATTTTCACCACGACACCGGCACCCACCCTCCCGGAATGACCCTGCCAAGAAGAGCCTGGGTCCGGCTTAACCGCCTCCGCACCGGTGTCGGGCGTTCCCGCTCCTGCTTGTACAAATGGGGTATGGCCTCCTCTGCGGCCTGTGAATGTGGCGCAGAAGATCAAACCGTCGACCATGTTGTCCTCCAATGTCCAATCCATCGACCCCCTCCCCATGGACTACACGGCCTGACAGTTCTGGACAATGAAACAATGGAATGCCTGCTCGCCACCTGCCCCGGGATCTAGTGCGGCCAAGCAGCGGATTAAAAGGAATGACTCTCATCTTCCCGGACCTGTCTACCGGTGGCAGTGGCAGTGGTAGTTGTTCAACTTCGCTGCCCTAATCTATGGACAGAAAACAGTAGGTGACGGTGACCACCTCAAGATTAAATTCGCAGCAGTCAGTTAACGAGCGCCACACTGCAAGCTTCATTTGAAGCTCGATAAGCGTCGATTCCTTGTTGTTCAACACGGGCAAGTTCGCCGTCTGTTGCTCAGGCAACGACGTTTGTGAGCTCGTTTGAACCCAACCTGACCGTGCAAAGCGCCTTTTGCTGACAGTTATTATTGCGGCTCAACCTCCTTTAGCTACAAACGATCCCTACATCCAAGCGACCTCCGACAGCGTCGCGCGCTCAATCGGCGAACTGCGTTTCTTTTCTTTCGGACATCGCGGTCGGACGCGGATTCAGCGCCGCCCATTGTCGACGACATAATGCTGATCGGCAGCTTCCGCTTCAGAGTTTGACGTGCGAGTTCTTTCGTACTCGGCGCGTGCACGCCGGCTTCATGTCAATGCTCCTGAGTGTGCCACGTCTTTGATTAACTTGTCGCCTTATTCAGACAGCCTCGTATGATTAACTTGCGCCGCTGCTACTGACTTTATACAACCGGGTTTCCTCTTTCGAAAATTGCGGCATTCAACGCTTTGTGAACGAAACGTTTTGCCCGATTCTCCACACTCGTACGTTGTTCCTGCCCACACAAATCTGAACCTTGTTTTCCAATGCTGGTAATTTAATTTCTTCAACACTTTCGAACATGATTTGATAATTAGTTTTTGAACTTCTTAGGTAATCTTAAGGGTTTTTGTGACGATTTTTGTTCGTTTCTATGATTTCCTTTAATCTTGTAACTGCATATGAAAGAAAATGAAAATGTTGCGCAAGAAAAGAACCGAATCTAGATTTTCAAATTCATTCCAAGTAAGAGACAAAGATTCTTGAAATAAAAAAAACGACTTTGTTTGGTTTTCGTAGTTCTACCACTAGGCGCCGCGATCGTTGTGTCCCAGATTCTCCTGAAGCTGAATGCTCTTAGGTTGTCACGTGATCTGCTTCGAGGTGATGACGGTTTCATCGATTTTACATCCATTAGGCCTGGTACTTAATAGTTAGGGCGACGATAACTTGCACTCGCACGGTCTTCAATCACCGTTAATGCTCATGCATTGCACGGTGCTTGTACAAGCAGTATTTCTTCGGTGCTGCCTCAGCGTTGCGTTTCATCGCATTGCGGCGTCGAGAAGATTAGTAGCTCCGTCCAGCGAACGCTCGAGCGTTGTTTGCGAGATTGCACACACGACCTTGCTCCGCCCTGCGGCAGAGCGCATGTAAATGTCCAGCGATCGCTGAATGGCTGCGACTGCGATGCGCGGAAAGTCTGTGCGCCGTCGCATCAACATCAGGTCTTATCAGGAAAGTTGTCTCTTGCGCGCGGTTCTTCCGCTGTGGTTTCCCCACCTTCCGCCGTGACCCCCCACCCTTCACTGTGACCCTTCACCTTCTGCTGTGATCCTGCCACCTTCCGCTGTGACCCCTCACCGTCTGCTGTGATCTTTCCACTCTCACCGTAACGTCTCTGGAAGATTTCATTCTTAGAAAAGCGCGTTTTTGTGCTCATGTGAGGCCTTCCATTGCATGCGCGTCGAAAAAGCAAAATGTGCCTCAAACGCCCAACTGTGTTCATACCCTAGACCAGTTTCGCCGAACTGATAGCTACGTCTTGGGTACCGATTAATGCGAAGGGCTGCCAAAAGTTGGATACACCGGAAATAAAATATATGCTAAATTTACCTTCAATTATGTAATGATTTATAAAATTGATGATATTCATCCATGCAGAGACGCTGATCGTGTTGATACTATTTTTGTCCCTCGGACGACCTGGTTCCTAGTGCGCCATGTTTGCGATCCCTGCAGTCTTGACCAAAGTAGCTACGTTTTCCTCGGAATGCCCTTTTTCTCAAGTGCTCCAACGGTTCGGCGCCTCACTGCAGCAACTGGCAACTGACGTCTTGTTTCACAAGCAGCGAAGCGTGTAGTGCTGTGCTGATGGTCGGTCACGTTCAAGGCAACGCCAGGCAAACAAATGGCATCGTTAGTGTCCTTTGTGCCGCTCTTTCACCGGGCAGCACAGATTTTCGAGAGCGGACCTTTTAAGGCTTGCCTCGGGAAGGCTGGCTGTAGATGGAGAGCACTGGAAACAGGAGAGATTCGACGAAAATAACTGGTCTGGATTGTCCGATTTGGAGAAACCGCGTTGGTGGCTGACATTCTCAATCACTCACGATCATGTATTCGTGATTTCCTGTCGTTTCTACGGAGATTCAGCAGCAAAAGGACGAGCGTCTCTTTCTCGGACTGCCATGTAATAAAGAAGCACAGACAGTCGATCACCAGCAAACGCCAATGGCATGGCGCGCTCTTCTCGTGTGGTTTTTGAAAAGTGGATCCCATGTTTTCATGTTCATTGGGCGTTGTCCAATCTTTGAAAGTTGTAAATACTAGAAAGCACGAAGAGCGCCGTTCTATCCCTGTGACGTAACAGTGCCGTACTGCAATGGTTGGTGGTCATGATTTACCTCATAGTGATTTATCAACACAATAGGTTATAGAATAGGAGGGTGTACAACCTGCGGACTTTGATAAAAATACATGCAACCGTGCCCGCGTTGTTTAAAATGAAAGTTATGGCGGCCGTGCACTAATAAATACTTTTTGTCTACTGTATGAGGATACTCACAGTAGTAGAAAGACGGCCAAACAGACGTGTTGAAGCGGACTAGGCTCAGTGCGTGGAAGCCTAACAGAAGCAATTAAAAAAACTAAAAATATCTTCAACCCACTGGCGGCCGTAATTTATAAAATTAAACGTAATGCGGCCGGCAGTAGCGAAAAGGTTGTGCGGCCCTGTTGTAAGATGAACACGTACGTGAATGCACCAGAGCTCGAAGTTTGCTGCAAGCTTTCGAGGAATCAGCCGACTGGGCTCCGCTTTCAACTTCTTGCAATGATTGAAACCGGGAAAACGAAGAAACTGACATCTCATTCGACTGACAACAACCACCACCGTCCTATGCGGGTTGCTGCCAGCGTCAGACATATCCCGCATTCGTCGCGTTCATCTCAGGCTTCTCCGAGACGTCAGGCAGAATCAACTGACATACTTTTTAACCGACTCACCCACCTCTTCACTTGATGCCGAGTTGAGATGGCGATTGCCTTGTTTGAAGCTCGCTCCGTCTTTGTAACTCTTCGTTGAAGGTGGTTTTGGTTGAGTCTTTCGGTCGTCACGGATCATTAGGCAAAGCCACACGCTCGACTGAGTCGGGCCTTGTCATGAGCAAAGCACGCTTGTCACGTCGTAGATTACAACGTTGAACAACGCAAGAAGCTCCTAAAAAATGCAACTTCAAGGATTTTAGGCGCGCGACGAGATAGAACGACCCGAGAACGGGTGGTATTTCCTTTTTTTGTGCATAAAAACAAATAATCTCATGCTACATGTCCATCAGTGACACATGACAAATGTAATCGACCTTTCAGTTTGTTGGAGACTTGCTGCTGTGGTGCAATTGAGGAAACTTTTTAAAGTTTTAATATGGAAGTATCATCAAGTTCGAAGCCTGTCGCTTTTATGCGCACGTATTTAAACCTTCTATTTTGACTGTGGCTTTGCTTGAAAAATCGAAATGGATAATAAACTCCGAAAAGTCGTTGGAGAAACGCGCTGCGCATTGTAGCTCCGAGTGATAGTGGAGCTTTTATGTAGTTCTGACTGCGAAGCCAGCTGGTTTTTAACTACATACAATACGATGAGGTCTCCATCTTTTCGGGACCGGATGAAAAAAAATCCAAGTTCCGCGTCAAATTTTCATTGCATTGGCTTAAGAAGAAAGTTGTGTTTCAGACACCAAACACTACGTCGCATTCAACGGCCGCGCAAGCTTCGACAAGACACCAGGCAGAGCCACTGCCCTCGAGTATACTCAAGGAATAAAGAAGATGGGGTCGGATTACGTCATTCACGCCAGGTAACACTTCGCCCGCTTTTAGCTGCGGCTTCGGTCGAAGAATAGGAGTGCCGAGGCGTGGAGCTGCACTTTTCGTAGGAAACTTATGCAACCAGTTTCTTCAAATAAATCGTATGCAGACCTCCTGTTTTCGAAACAAATTGACAATCGTTTGTGTAATTAACTTTTTCCAAGCCGTTATTTTTTCCGATGCCTGTGCTGAACAGTGCATTTTTTTGCATTGATGCCATCATTTTCTACAAATCGTCCGTCTGTTTTTGCTGATTTCTGCTGCAGTTTGATGTCGTTCGGTTCGGTCTTGTATACGAGGAAGAAATGATGAATGTCTTTGCAGAAGTGAAGCAAGACTTAATTCCTGTGCTAAATCTGCTTTTCGTGTGGATTCTTTGCGTCCTGAATGAAAATAGGGTTTTGTGTGAAGTCAAAAACAAAACTTTCTCTATCGTGATCTATCACCCAAAAAATAACAGCACTGCGTAGAATCTTTTACCTCTCTGGCTCGAAAAACGTTTCTGTTGGTGCAGCTATGTATCTGCTTGATCTGCATCAAATGTCTTATGTCCATATATGAACGGTTGTTTGGAGATTTTTCTGGCTTAGTTATTCTTTGTGCGCAAGAATACTCGAACGACTGTATATTTCTTATCAAAAATAAAGGAATAACCATCGTGTTCAGGCGTCGGTTTTGAAGATCTGAAACTGTTTTGCAGATCCAGCAAGTAAGCCAGTCGCTGCTGCATTGCTGGGCTTATAACGCGGCATTGGTCTCACACACCTGGTGTCTGTTTCGCGGTTTCTATTGTTACAACTTAAATGACAATTGTGATGTCAACATAGCGTATTATGTTACGTGTCGAAAACAAAGTAGAACGTGCTACTTGCGCTGTCAAGCGTTACTGCAATTTTCTCAGCCTACTGTTATTTTATACAACGCTTTGCTCGGCTGGAGAGCAGGACAGCGCTGGCGCAGTGGCGGGAAACGAGCTTGGTGATATAACAAAGGTCTAATTTGGATTAGTGTTCGGTGTCGTGTAACGGTCAGCAGACGCGCACCAATTCCATTTGATTTTGGTTTGGTATAGCAAGCATTGCACTTTTGCGTTTAGCTACCTACTTTTCTTTGGAGAACATTTCACGGATATTTGTCTATTCTTCCAACAGCGTGGTAGGATTCTTTACAATGAGCCTTTGCTGCTCCTTTATGTGCGTTCTATTGCATTCCATTTCAACTTTTAATATCGTGAAGAATTCGCATGCAATGGCTCTCTACGGGGGGGAGGGGAAAGAACGGTGCGACACACAGATATACTCGGACGTAATTGCTGTTTAGCTTCCCCCTTCTTACGGTGTATATAAATGTTACTGGAACAAAGGCTTTCAGGAAAAAAGCTATTTTATATTTTATAGCTAGATCGCTTTTGAAAAAAGTGCAAATACCCAAAATTTTTTCAAGTGCGGGCTCGGCCAGTGTGCTGCTTTGTAGCTGCAAATTGCAACCGGGTTAATTCCTTCTGATGGCCGGCAACACAGGGTTCGCTTGCCACTTTTTTCACGTCAATGAAATACAGACCTTATAATATTTTGATAAGATGTCTGAGTCTTCCAGGTGGAAAAACAGTTGGACTATAAAATGTTGTATTGTGAGAACGGGAGAGCGAAGCTTTTGAGAATCACTTGCTTGCCGCCGCTGAGAAGTTTTCCTTTGTATCGGTTGTTCATTGAAAGTGGCTGCTTCCTTTGCAGGGACAACATCTTTGTCGTAGATCCTTTGGCAAATCCTTCCGAAACCGGGGACATCCCTTACAAGCAAGTAAGTCATTTTGCGTCTTCGCTGAACCCTTTTATCAACAGAGATTGATAAAAACAAGTCCTGGTTTTGTTGAGTTCATTTTATTGTAATTTTAAAGCCTTACTGTCACGTCGTTCATGATGCTGGAAGCCCGCGCTAGCTGCAGGGTGCCATGACTTGGGCTTGATACGATCGTGCAGCTTCGAAGCATTTTGTTTTTGCAGACTGGGCTTGCTTTTCGAATTTGTATTTTGTATCAACCTTGACTGAGTTTTCTCGAATTGTTTATGCAGGAAATGTATAAAGTTCGTACTAATTATTGACATTTCCTCGTTGATGTCTTTCGATAGCACCTGAATGTTCTACTGTAAAGTAAACGATCGGTATTAGTGTTAGCTGCTCATGCAGGTATTTGGTGTTAGGCTGTTTCGACAGACTGTTAGCCAATCGGTGTGAATCACCAAACTTTCATGTTCTGATACTTTGCTAACGTTATCTCCGAACCGCGGTCAAAAACTTCCTCTCAAAAAGTCGAAGGCCGGTGCTCTCCTGTCGACAGTAATTTTTCGCTTTTGTTAGATCCAGTAACATTCGCTTCTACTTTCATCGTTTTCATGTTTGATTCGAGTGAAGACGAAAACGTTCTGCTAGTTGCGATTCTGACATATCAGCAAAGCATGTGAAATGTAGTTCAAGTCTGTCGACGACCTGTCTTGAAACAAGCCCGTAGAAATAACTGTTTAATATCTGGCGTGAACCGTTGCAGTGAAATTAGTCAAGGGCCCCCCTTTTCTTGAAATTTTAAAGAAGACGAAGTTGCATTTAAAAGGCTGGGTTGAAAAATCTCTTCAGCTTTAGGTATGCTTCACAAATTTTCGTCGTGGGGCCACTGTTATGCAATTCCGCCAAAAACTTACGAACGCTAAAAGTCTTTTGCAATTTATCAGCTACCCCAAGCACCCGGCCGTCCTCCTACGCAAAACCACGACGCATTATGCTATTTCTGCATTTTCTCGATTTAGGGCAGTTGTCACAAAACGGTAAACTTCGCCGAGACATTCGTCATCGTTCTACTTTCGCGAGCGACAAAGATAGCAACTTGACCTGGCCGTGTTTTCCCACAATTTCTATCCATCGCTATTAATCTTTCTCCTTTGCTCTTGCCCCAGGCATCGGCAAACCTTCTCTTTTCGTCAAGTCTGCTTGTAATTTCTAAGCACCAGCGGCATTGTCTCTTGTGAACACTACTTGCATGTGAAGGCGAATTTTAACTTGCATTTGTCAAATCTCGTCGTAAACCTCTGGCTTGCTTTTTTCTACTGGGCCCGAATGCAAATACGGCGAACGTTTCTCACTTACCCTTGTAGCCGTGAAATGATCTTTCTGTCGTAGTTTTGCGAGAAGCGTGATTGTGATGACGGATTAAAATTGATTTTCACCAGGAATTTCACGTCACTGAGATAAAAAATTTTGGTGACTGACTGAAACTGAACAGAACCAGAGTCTGAAATTGAACAGAAGCAGAGTACATAGACTTTATTGAAGATAGAGCATCAAATATCAGCTGCAGCTAAGAGTGTGCGATCCAGGGTTGTTGCGTGAAATAAGGAGTTATAGGTCCCTCAGACTTTGTCAAGAACAACGGCGTTGCAAGCCTCATAATAACCAGATTTTGCTCTCTTCTTTCTTGCTAACGCGTTCGTTTTTTGATCAGGTGCTCTACTGGCCTTCGGACAACACCACCACCGATCTGTGTGGCAGGAAGGGTCAGAGCGCAGAGCAATGCCACAATTACGTGAAGCTGTTCGAACCCCTCAACGGGAGAGACGGGGATCGAGCAATCGCTTGTGGCACTTACTCTTTCAATGCGAAGTGCAAATACTTCAAGGTGGGTGATGCGGATGCGCAACCTCCCGGGACACACCCACCCCCATTTTCCCAAATCGCACCCCCCAGTTACCTCAAGTCACACGTCGGTCCCAAAAATGTGAAAACAAGAGAAGTTACGTTTTTCTTAGAAACGTCCAGGATGATTGTCTGTTTCCAAAAAACGAAAAACCTTTTATGTGTCAAACATTTTAAGCGGCAAATGTTTGAAAATGCATATGCAAGATCAAAATTATTCATTCGTGTTGCAGTTGGCACTCATTTGAATAAGTCTGCTGTGTTGACCCTGTAAAAGTCTTGCTGTGTTGACCCTGTAATACCCGAGCTTGTTCCATTTTTTGCGATATAACCCTTTCCTTCAAACTTTCATTCGCACGTTTTTGTTGCCAGAGAGATGACTCCGGACGTCTGAGCCATTCGACTCAAGATTACCCAGGGACGTTGAAGTGTCCGTTCTCGCCTGACAGTAGCGTTGCCAGCATTGTCGCAGGTGTGCTTGCGTTTTACACACTTCTGCTTTTGTACAACTTCACTACAGGTCGGAAGTGGTCAGCTTTCATGTTTGTAAAGACCCATTGCTGAGCACAGAGTCAACCATAAAAGCCGATTAACTTATTTCTTTCGTTAACTTTGGCCATCAAGACTCCGAATGTCGCACAAGCCTTGTCGCATCTGCGTTTGCTCTGATACCAATGCTGTCCGTCCTCTGGTGAGGCTTGGGTTGAACGACCAAGCCCTGCTTGCTGGACAACCGTGGGTGACACGGTGTTTCACTGGTCGTTGAATGTAGATGATGCTTTACTTTGTGTTTACAACATAGTCGCCTGCAACCTGTTTTTTATTTCGCGGAGACATTTCGATCGTTTGTCCCAGAATAGCAACAAAACTCGCCATAACAATGTTCATTGGCCTTTATTTTCAAACATTCTGACCGAATTGACTTAATTTTTTTCGGTCATTTCAAAAAAATATCGGTTTATGACCGAGAAATGACCGAAAAAAAACAGCCTGCAACTGTGAGAAGTCAGTTTCATTTAAAATATTAATTGCTGAAATGCAACAAAGCAATGATTCGAAACAGGTTTATGGATGAATCTGGCCTCAGTTCAATTAGGCCGAAGAGCAAAATACTGCCGGTGCTTTTCTATCTCGAGCTCGCGTTTTTTCCTCTGTTTCCAAAATCGTAATTTTGATCAATTACCTGCGATTANTTCCGGCCAAGCCAACCAAGCGTGCAAAATGAAAGCAGCGCGTCGNCCCCCGGATCGCGTTGAAACCCTTGAACGGACAAACGGGCCTTGTGACGGGCGGCTCGCCCCACCGCACGCCGCGGCCGCCCGACAAACAGGTAATCCTTCTGCAAAGGTCGATGCGATGTTATCGGCGAAACGGTGCGGAACGAAGGCAAACCTTCCACACGTCTGCGAGGGTTTTGAAGCTTATGCGTTGGCAACTTACCCCCTCCCACCGCTCGTCATGAATTAACGTTCAGGGCCTGTCCACTTAATCGCCGCTCTTGTCTGTTGCCGACGCACCAAGCAATGGACGCTTCTGATGCTTTGATTCATGTTCGCCGCGGGTTGGAGCCGTTTTGAAAATGCTGCTTATGTTTTGTGTCTGAAGCTTCACGTTCTGTGGTCTCGCGTCGATTAGCTTTCGCTGTTTATAAATTACTTCGGCCTTAGGTTGGAATTTTCTTCGTACAACTTTAATTCAACGAACACCCAGTTGTTCATTCTGTGAACGCGCAAACATTTTTCAAGTGCAAGCGATAACATGTACGTGTTGNACTTGCGAATTTCGTATGTCTTCCTGGTTCCTGAAGGTGGNCTGAGGTTTTTGCAGAGACACCAGTTCCCTNTGTGGTAAACGAGGCTGCATCAGGAGCAGTGATTGATAATAACGTTGTGACATCACAAAACGAAATGAAATTCTGNGCTTTTCTCGGCCGACACGCCCTCTGCCCACGCCCAGGTTTTGACATCACTGTCTAGTCGTTCACGGGCGGGCCCGATATTNGGTGCCGTTTTGGCCAACGCCGGTCCTTAGCAGTGAAAAGCCTTCTTGTACGTGACAGACCGCAATTTGTACACGGCGCTGAAATCAGGCTACAGCGGTGACGACTCACTGATCCATCGCTCATCCGTCTCCGGCGGCAACGACACAAACCTCAGAACCGTTCGCAATGACGTCGCATGGCTGAACGGTAAGTTGCGTGATATTGCTCGCAGGGTGGAAAAGCGGGCTGCAGACGATGGATTTGAGATAAACCCATTGTTTACGGGAGTCGCAACAGCTTAACGTAGTTTAGGTCGGCCTAACATTTTGACATGCTGACTATCGTGTAGTCAATTTTTTTCGAAACACGTTCTTTTCGTTCAGTTCGACTTTGCCATTTTTAAAATAGATCCAGTCGCCAAGATCTCGCGCCTGCCGTAATATATCCCCTCTCCGCCACCGACGTCTAATATCGGGCTCAACATGGCTTATCAGACTGCTTCACTTTGCTTTGTCGTGAAAAAAACGTGGCACAGTTTGTGGAGCGCGACACAAGTCTCTTTGCGCATTGCGTCACGGGGTTGGGTGGGGTGTCTGCGAAAACCTGGGGCCGAATAGAAGGGTCGTCGGTCCCGTTACTGCGCTTGTTTGTCTCGCGGTTGGTGCACACGAAAGATTTTGTTGAAGGCACACTCACCTCGACAGTTCAAACCCCCCCTAAAAACTTGTTATTTATTTTACGTATGCGATGAAATTGAATGTACGGCTGGGTGATGAAACCAAAGGACATGATCACTGACGAGTTTACAAAACCTGAAGTCTAACATTTCTATTGCTGTCCGTCTGTCAGCTGTCCAATTCGAGAAGATTTATATTCACAAAGTAAGGATCGCTCCTTTGGATCTAGCCTCCGCTTATTTTCACGCCACATCACGTCAGATGTGTATCGAGTTACCGTTTGCTCGGAACAGACCAGTGTGAACATACACAGTGCAGGAAGGGTCACAGTGCCATGGAGATCAGGAAATGCAAAAGTGAAAATTCAAGTGATTAAAATTGTTGCGGTCACAGAGAAATGCTTCAATCTATCGTTCACCCCTCCTCATTTATGCTGAAGTCACGTTTTGATCCCCTAAAACTCACATTCTTCTGGACTGTGGTGTCCACGATGTTCGGGGTAATGTCACCGGACACCTGGGGCTTTCGGGGCGACCCTCCACTGCACGGTCACATAAGTCCTAAACCTTGCAGCGGAGACGGATTTGTGCTCCTTGATGCGTGACGATCTCCCGGAAGTTCGCCGAAGTGACCCGGAGTAACCTTTGAGGAGCCCAAAGCCATCGTTCGCGAACTTCTCACACCAGTGCACAGTTTAACCCTGGCCTGTATGCGATACTCATTTTCTTTCAGCCACGTCTGGCACCGTGACTTGTTTTGCGGTGCACGTACTCTCGGGTCCAAGCTTACTGTGCAGCCATACGTAAAGATAACAATGCCCTGATCAGACGAGGTTTTGGTCTTCTGCAAAACGCTCGGTTTTCATTGCAAAGTCAAAAACAAGTGACTCCTCTGTTACGTCACAAGTGAGCTCACCAATCCGAATGAAAGAAACCCAATTGTTGACTTGTTTCTTTCGTGCGAGCAACCGCTAGTGATACTAAGCTACCGCTTCTTCCATGGGTAAAGCATTCTTTTGATGCTGTCCCAACGGAACTTAATGGCTTGAATCGATTCTATTTTACGTGAAATCGATTTTAGAGCATAACTATCTCTTTATCAGTTTACACTTTATCGCTGTTTTCATTTTGACGCCAAATTCAATTGAATTGTGCAAGGTTACAATACGTAACGACTTGGTGTTGAGCTTGTCAGTAACCTGTTTGCCATACTCTGCTTTAATAACTTTGCTATGGTTTTGACTGCACGTATCCACATTTGTGTGGCAATGTACCACAAAGGCGAAGCACCTTCCCGTAAAGTATTTTACCATGGAATCGGTTTCGCGTCAACTACGTGTCGTCAGTCCTGTAAATTGCAAGCTTACGGATGAAATGATGTAATACTGATGAAAGATTAAGAAAAAGTAAACAAAACTGCAGTTTCAAATACACACTAAGACCATTGTGCCGTTTTAGCCGAAGCTGAAACTTGAGGTAAATGTCACTAAGAGCAACTGCCTGGTGTGAGTCACAGGAAGGTCACGCTAGCAATATTCAACCGCCCATGGCTCGTGCAGCCAGGAAGCTGCTGGCCAACGCGATTTGACTGAAAGTTACGAAGCTTGTTTCATCTTTTAAAGCGCTTTTCTTGCGCAATCATTATTAAAAGTCTTTCTTCCTCTTGCATCTGTACATGGCTATCCTGGGGCATGTCGAAGTTTTCTGCTTTGAGTAATCTCGGTCTGCAAATGCATCCGTTCTATTTGCGATGTTGTTTTCGACGGGGCTTGATTTGTGCGAGCTATCACGGATACTGCGTTGACATAACTCGCGCTTAGCTAGATGCTGTACGCGCACCTTCGTCCCAAGTTCCCGTCAAATGAACAGAAGTGAAAAAAGAACACTTGTAATATGGACTCCGCTGTCTTCCAGCATTGTGTTCAAACTGAGTTGGCGTAATGTTGGAAACAAATTTTATGTGGACTGATCAAAATAAAAAATTGTTTTTTCCTAATATTTTTCGAGGCTACGTGTCTTTGCATCGATCACGTTACGAAATTCGTTGATTTATTTTCTGCAGCAAAAGTAAACTTTTCGTGATTCATACATAAGCATAACAACGAGCAATACGAAGAATCTTTTCAATGGTTAAGTTCGACGATTTCGGCAAAACACGAGCAAATTTTCAAGATGAAAGCGAAACAATCAAATGCAATAGTAAAATCGATTGAACCAAACCATTACACACTTGTTTTTCTTTTTGCTTGTCTGCGACTCCTCCGTCGGTGCGCTTCAGTGAGCACCAATTACATTTGGCGTTGACACAGCCTGGGTCTCCTTTCGAGTCACTCTTAGATGATTCAGCAGCTATCTGTTTGTTTTTCCGGCCCATTTACTTGGTGGCAAATGTTGTTCAAAGCATCTCTTTTCATCCAGCGGTCTGTTTGATCTCCAAACCCCTTTCTTTCTGATATGTTTGTTACGTCACACACCAGTGAGATTGTGGACGATTTTCAAGAATCACGTCCCGAACGAGATTCGGAACTTCACCGAATCGGTGTCTCCTGTTTCTGGACCTCGATAAGATTCCTGCACCGCAGGTGAACCGAACACGACTTGAGGTTTCCTTCCCAGAGCGAAGGTCGTTCCGACACGAACCGCAAATGCTTTGAAACCACAGCGCTGCGGTGTTTGCAGCAAGGTTCGATGCATCGCTTGTGGCTTGCAGCGCGGGTAGAGCTGCGCTTATGAAGTTGGTTGACGCAGCGAAGTGCTTGTGAAGTCGAGTGGAGCCACCAGCTTTTTCCGGGAAATCCTCCAAAGCACTCGCCTGTAATCTCTTCCGCTTGTTCGAAGGTCAGTGGTTTGACGCTCCTCGAGGCGTTGACAGTCTCGTGGGCTTAATTTTTTGCATTTAGCCAACATTTGCTCCAGGTTTCTTTATTTGATCTGTTGTGTCGATAGATAAGAAAAAACGTACCTGACCACGTTGCTGTGACAACGCGTTGCTCGTTCCGCAGCCAGGAGGGGGGATAATTACCGCCTCGCAGTTGGAAAATTAAAAATGTAGGGCAAGTTTTGAAATTTTGTTAATCAGTTGAAACAGGCCGCGTTATACGTGATCTAACAAAGAAGTAGTATACCTTGAAAGTTATGTTTTTTTTGGCAAGCGTTTTTTGCACCCATTCCAATACATTCTGTCGGTCGCTGGGAGTTTTATTCAAAAACATATTTACTTCCATCTGCTTTCTCTCATAAGCCAAGTTGTGTTGCTGTGACTTTGTCGTCAGCACTTGCTCCTCGGGCCCGATACTATCCGTTCGCGAAGACAAGCGCGTCACGCACGAAACGCGCGGCTGCTTGTTCTTGTGGGGGAGGCTTTTGTCTTTTTGTCGTAAGGTACCGTAGCATCGTGCTGTTCGCCGGCGATGCACGTCTTCTAATGTCGACGAACGCTCCGATAACGTTTTGTGAGCTTTATGAGATGTTTGCCAATGAGCATGACGCTGCGCTTGCTGGCCTGTTAGGGAAGACCTGCCCAGGTCGTGTTTGACATCCGTACAACCTCGTAAACACCACATGGACGAAGTTTAACTCTGATAGGGCACGCGGTAGGAAATCCTGACCACTGTTGAAGAAAATATTATCAGCTGACGTTTGCGAACATGCTTTTGCACATTTTTCGCCATTAGTGGCGTAGCTTAGGTGGTATATTCTTTTCGTGTCTTTTGTCGACTGTTACTTCGCAATGCGACGGAGCTGTACTTCCACACTGATTGATGAGGCGCTTGCCACAGTACCAGCCAAGTGCAAAGCTTGTTTAGGTGTTTTGATTTTCAGCCAAGTCGTGACTGTAAGCGAAACGTCTTCACCTGGAGGCCACGTCTTTGTGTATCCGATACTGATCTCAGGCTAAACTTCCGCTTGCGCCAGCCGTCGTCTAAACTTTCCCGTCTGGACAGCATGTCTGTTATCAGCATGTTTTTCACCAACACTGTGACAACAGTCGGCGAAGCCGCTTTCTCCATTAGGTCCAATATCATTGGTATGCAGCAGTTCGCACTGACCTTTGCTTCAGTGACGGTGTTTTGCTTTNNAAAGATAATTTCATTGTTAACGTTGGGATAGCAGCAAGTTGTTTGCCCGCCTTAGTTCCTGTTTGTCGTNTCTGCCACTTGTTCTCTTGGATTTTCGGCAATGCAGTTATCCAACGTAGGGCTATGAATAAGTGGAAGCGGAAGCTTTTGCAGTCGCCCTGTTGTTGTTCGACGCCCAAAAATCAAACCTATCGCAGAGAAAGTTTTGTACATCCTCTGCTGATTTTGTTCACATTTGAAACGCGAGTCGCCGCTTTAGATCAGTGGTTTTTAACGGGACCCCTGGGACCACTGGGGGTTCCCAGTGAAAATTCTAGGGTCCCCGTAAGTTTTCTTTTAACCTTCATGTAACAATAAGCCAAGATATAGGTCCCCAGTCGAACATATTTAATAACAGGGGTTTCCTGGGTTGGAAGGGTAAGAAGTACTGCTTTAGATGGACTTCACAACTTCAAACATCGGCATTTACAGCGTTGTTTGTCCTATAGTGCGTTTCCACTACTTAGTCTTATTTGGAAAAGCATGTTTATTACCGCGTTAATTTTCAGGCAATAGCGTGTTGTTCCGTGTTTCTTAAGCACATCTATGTGTGTTCCGCGCAGACCCTCGGTTTATTCGTTTCGTCGACGGCGGCAGAAGCTTCAACAAGATGTTCGTCTTCTTCACTGAAACTGCTGTTGAAGACAAAGCCCATGTAAGTCGAACTACACCTCTGCGCGATAAAATCCGATTATGTTGCTTTGTGACCTCTTCAGTGGGGGATTGTGACGTTACTGTGAAACATCAACACGTCATCGTGTGTTTGTGCCGTCACACTGTTACTGACTGACCGTCATTAACCTCGAATTGTGCAAACAATCCTCGCTCCGTGAAAAGAGCAGCTACTGCGCCTGCGCTCCCTGTCTCCATGCCAACGCGTTGTGTGACGGACATTTACACTGAGTTGTTGTCAGTTAATCTGGAGTTGAAACACAACATCATCGCAACAAAGCAGCTGATTTTGATAAATAAACTTATTTTCGCTTGATCTAGATTTTTTGGTTTTGCCCCCATCAACAACAGCGAGAAATGTGACGATTCGTTCCAATGACAAATAAATCTGTGTTTTGACCTTGTCCTTGTTGCCCCAAGCAACCAACTATCATCCAGGAAAGCACTTTGTTCATGTGAAGTGATTGAACTTAACTCAAACAGAAGCCAAGCGTCGTGGTTCGCTTTGAAACTGCTTATTTTTTGTCCGAGACCGAAGCTACGAATCGTGCAAAAATTTGTCTCCGGCTTTGATTGCTGATAAGAGGAACAAAAAATCAATAAAAGCGAATCTAATCGAACGACCAAGTTCAGCCCAAACCATACAGCCGCTTAACGTTTCGTTGACACAACTTGTGTTGCAGAGAACGTACAGCAGGTGTGGCCAAGCGTGCAAGAACGACCAGGGTGGCAGCAATGCTCTGCGCAGCCAGTTCACGTCTTTCTTCAAAGTCACGCTCAACTGCTCGTTGCCAGGACGACCGCCGTTCTATTTCCGCGAAATGAGCGACGTCACCGACTTCGTCACGCTGCGCTTGGGCCACGGTGTGTCGCGGCCAGTTCGGGTCGTGTTCGCCGTCATGAATACCCCCAGGTTGGTGCCAGGATGGGGTTCATTGTGTGGTCGGTTGTTAACACGTTTAACGTTGATGAGGCATGACGTCACAATGTCAAAGTTGATGCGGAGCGACGTCACAATGTGGGTTTTTATTTGAATTCGCTCTGAAATCGCCTTTTTCAACGCGACCAGAAGATCACTGCATGTCAAGCACATATAGGATAAGAATAGATCGGCCATGGTGAAAGCATTCCACTTGCATGTCGCAATAAGTTGGCACTGGCTTCATGTATAGCAGTGTTTCCCAACCTGTTTTGATGCATTCCTCCCTTCGCTCAGTTTTGAACTTTTCATTCCTCCCCTATGACACAAATTCAGCAGAGTGGCTGAAAGGGTTAAAACGTCATTTGCCCGATGACTCAGATGGCACGTAGAAGTAACTTTACTACAAAGTGGAAATTCCTCTCTGGTTGGGAACCACCGATGCACAGGACAGTTCAGACAGAAGCATTTTGAGTTTGTTGTTATTGGGAAATAGAACGTATCCTGTCACTGGGTATTCTGACATGTTGACACACACGGGATGCATGTTATCGAGGATTACTTTCAAGATAGAAATTTACTGTGTATAATTGTTTTGTCTTTGAAATAGTTCAAGCTGCCATCAGAAAATGCCACTACCCGATTTTACTTTGTCATGTGTGGCAATTATCCAACTCAGAATCACCACATTGTTATGTCACAGTGCGTTGATGGTAATACACGCTGTTCTATCGGAGAGATCTTTCAATTTGCTCCTAATCGTTCCTTACAACGTTACAAGCTTCATTTTACCACAAGTATGTTCGCTGCTAAGTTGTTAATCCGTATCGTAGTTCACTATCAATTCGGGCGTGTAGCGCTTGGACTCACTCACCAATTTATTTCTTTCATGCGGCGAGAGACTGGAATGGATCTTGCCGAACTTTTCAAACATCACGTTTTCTGACACTTGCTCTCCAACCACTTGAGAGGTCATTTGCTGTGAAGGCTTTCTTCCCTCCCAGGGATGATAGGAATGCATTAGTCCAGTATATCTTTTGCTTCAGCGCCCATTTCAGGCCCGAAACCCTAGTTTTGTGTGGTAATTGTAAGTAAGAGACACCTGCTTCGAAATGAAATTGATTGTGTTTGAGTTGGTCAAGTCTGCTTATAATTTGCGCTGCACAAGTTTCCGGCATTAAATGATTCGTTGGTGCCAATGGAATCCTCGTAAATGGAGGGAGGGTGTATCTGACGCAGTAATGGCCCACAGTCCCATGTTGTTTTCAGTTTGTATTTGGCTACGAACTGTAAATAATGGAGACAAAATGAGATACCGAGATCTTTATAACGAGTTTCTCATCGAAAGCCAAGTTCTCACAAAATGCCTTATTCTTGCTTCAGTGTATTTGCACACTTGTTCGTGTTGGTTGAACAGATAAAGTGAAACATTTTGTTCCGTCACAGGAACAGCCTTCCTGCCTCGGCCATATGCGCCTTCACCGAGAATGACCTGGAGGAGGCCTTTTCTGGCCCATTCATGGAACACTTCATGGACAAAGGGAGGATGTATTGGGACAAACAAAGCATACATCCGACGCCGCATCTTCCCCAGTAAGTGGCTTAACTTGTTTTAAGTCCTCTTTAGACGGTTTCTGTGTTTTCTTTTGCTCTTGCGTTGTTGTCTTTGCAACTTGTTTCGTCACAATGGAGCTGTGACGCAACACACGAGCTGTTAGGTGAATTGTTATCAAACATAGAGCCAGTTGATACGTTTCATTACTGAGCGTGTATTCACAAACTAAAACCGTTTGTTAGACTGGCGCAGAAAACATTTGAAAGATAAACTTTTTTGTTAAGTTTGAGTGATTCCGTACAGCAGTTAATGAGAAGAAATAAAAAAAAACAGCTCCAGCTTCCCGTCACTGAAATCGACTTTTTGCAGCGCGGCCCGAAGCATAGAACATTTGCCTTTTTTGTTGCTTATTTCACTTTTCGCTCCAGAGATACCGGCAACAGCCCAAGATGTTGTTTTTCACCGCGCACTTGGTGACAATTTCGAACTTGTGGTTTTTCACCGCTGCGCTTTCGGTCGTCGTGAGCGACTTAATCTGCCCTCCGGCCATTGATGATGTGATAATGACAGCTCGCTGCGCAAATTGGCGCCGGGCGATTGTATCGCCCCATGTAATGCCACTTTGTACAGGCAGTCCTCTGCATGTTCAGCCTCTCCTTCCCTGCTCTCCCAAATAAGCCCAACGAAGATATTGATCGGAGGGTTTGGATCCTTGTGTTCAATTTCGTTTGCCGGAAAGACTATTCTGGTGGCGCATGATTCAGGTTCAACTCATTGAAAAGTTGGGCGTGTATGCGGCCTCTTGTTTACCACTAAACAATTTTCAAGTGGTGTCATTAAAAAACAAGATTTTGAAAGAGCCTTATTTAAAGTGCAAGTTCGTTTCGATGCTTAAAGGAAGAAACTTTTTTCCTGCACGCATGCGATCAATAGCTGATGACGTTAAAGGCTGATGACGTGAAAGCGCGACAACGTGTCAGATGAAACTTCACATCGGTAGACAATTAAGGTTCCTTGGTTTCCAAAACATTTTCGAGGGTGAAAATTTCCCATGGACGTCCACTCGTGTTGGGGATTTCCCCGAACTAGAACTCCTGTCGCTTTGCCCAACTGACCTGAAACAGAGGTTGTTCACTTCATTGTGATGACATCATTGTGACGCAGGTGCGGCAAGCGCAGCGGCCAACGGCAGCTGAGCAACGCGGAACAGACCTTTGCCAAGAAGCACCCCCTCATGTACCGGGGGGTGAAAGCATGGAACACCACCCACCGACACGTGCGAATGGGGCACGACGCCTCACCCATATTCACCCGTTTGCGTTCGGGGTAAGTTCGGTTGGGTTTGTGCGCGGCAGTCGTTGCTGAAGTTAAAACGCAATACTTTTGAATTTGAACATGTGCTGTTCTACAGTGACGACCTCCAGTGTTCCGAAATTGATTTCTGTTGATTTTCAGGACATCTTTCCAAAAAAAATTATTGTTGTCGTTTGCTTTTTCAGCGTGTTTTTAACTTCTATCGACGTGGACGCCGACCTTGGTTCTGCGGCGAAGACAATGCTGATCGTCGGTACAGAGGGGGGGAAGATCCTGAAGATCATTGTGGACAACGGGGCGAGATCGACGTCGCTTCTGGAGGAGCGCGAAGTGTTCAACGCCGAGAAGTGTGGAACAAACAAGTGCGTGTGTTGGGTCCGCAGTGGACAAGTGGTGCGGAGGCGCTGCATGTTAGTGGAGCAACTCTTCAACTTTGGTTGTTTCGTCTCTTCTTTCAGAGCGGTCCGGAAAGTCCACATCGACAAAGAGATAGGGAGACTGATGGTGGTCTTCCAGGATTGCGTGGTGGCAGCTCCACTGTGTGCCGTCAGGACTGATTGCAGGAAGTAAGTTTGGTGATTCCTCACCAGGGGTGTTGTGCAGGGGACTTGTTTCGTAACCCGCTCTGCATACAACAGCGACTGAGGGGGTAGCGCCCGCAAAACAATGGCACGTGACTGCGAAGCGATCCACTCTGTGACGTTATTGTTGACGACGAAATCACTTAACTTCAGTCAGTCTTTTTCCTCAAAGGATTTTGATTTGAAATCATCTGCAGGCATATGCTTGCTTGATCCTCTCTTTTTGAAGCTCCACCCAAGAAAGCGAAATGTTTTTTTTTGCTTTCCCTCTTATTTTGCAAGTTCCAAATTTAACAGAAACGCACAACATCCTGTCCATCGCGTGAAACTCTCGAAAAGTCACAGTCCGCTGCACACGAAGGTCACTGTAAAAGTATATTTCACTGAAGCGTATCGTTGTTTTATACGATTCTCGTTGCCAAGCAACCGTTGCGCAGGAAACCGAAATGTTGCCCATTGCTTTTCAGAACTTGCGAGAGTTCTGGAGATCCGCACTGCGTGTGGCGTGACCGGCGATGCGAATCGGTAACCACTGACTACCGTGCATCGTCGTCACGCCCGGACGACGACGACGAGGGCAACTGTCCCGTGGAGGACACTGCAGGTTGGTCCTTCGTCCGGCGCTGGTCGGAGACGGATTCGAGACGGATTTATTGCAGGCCCCGGATTTTTACCTGGAATCTTATGTTTACACCAGGGGCCTCCAAACTATTTGTCCGAGGGCCATATAAGCTGTTACACAACAGTTCGAGGGCCGGACATCTTGCGTAATTTGATTGTTTCGGGATATGTTACAATCTACAAAAACAACAAGTGTTTCGTAAATATAGTATTTTTCCATTACCGGTATTTACAAAAAGTCTTTGTGAGCCGGATTTGGCCGCCGGCCGTAGTTTGGAGGCCCTGGTTTGCAGCAAGTGATAATTTTCTTCAATTTTTTCCCTGGTAGCAAATCGAAAATCTAACTAAAGATTGCCAACCAACCAGTTGAATTTAATCGTATACAACAGAATTCAAAGTACGAGAGTCTAAGGCTTCAAGTCGAAATTCACACCAAAGTCCAAAACCGTTTTGTTGCTGACATATGTCACTGTATTGTGCACGAAAATTGTGAATGCTGTTTTAAGTGCAACGAAGCCACTTTGAACATATTGTTTTGTTTTTTTGATCAGGAAAAGGGGCAGGAGGAACTCAAGAGGTCCATGGGCCCGAAAAGGGCCACAGTGAAACCACCGCGGTTCCTAAAACGAAATCTTCGGCGGCCAACTGTTCAGGGGTAATACCCCAGGAGAGAGTCAACGCTGCCGGGGGCTCATGGCTCCTCCCAGCAGTGATGGGGTGCCTGATTGGCCTGGTCTTGGCCCTTGTTTTCTTCTTCCTCTGGTATTGCTGCTTCCGCAAAAGCAAAGGAGCCAAAGCGAAAGAAGCGAATTTGAAGATGAAGAGTCTCTCAAACGTGAGTTCCACTTGTTTTTCTTCGAAGCCAGGGGTGCATTGTGACGTCACTAACCACGGAACAACATGCAAAGTCGCGGGGACATAGCAGGCGCGCTGTGACTTTGTTTTCACTGGTGTGCTTTTAGCCGTGATGACCGCTATCTTGTTTAAAGTACTTCTGTGGGAACGCGGCCACCTTCAGGTTCGATTAAAACAATAAAGGAATGCTTTCTTAGATCTGCGGTTCTGACGTCACAGACGTCTTTGCGCAATGCTTGAGTGCGTTTGTCTGACACGTGACAAACAAAACCCTGTCAAGGCTGATGCGCTTTTGTCTTGGCGATCAAACATGTCGGTAGCTCTCGTTTAAAGTTCATTGGAACATAAGACTTTAAAATCTGCAAACCGGTTCAATTGTTTCTCGGCCAGACTTCACAAACTTCTACGGTCGCTTGCTCTTGCTAGACAGCGTATCGTTCATATAATTGCCGTCGTTATAATTTTCAACCTGATATGGGTAAAAGTTTTTAATAGTGTTTGTTTTCCTATGAAATTGCCACGGTTGCCGTGGCAACTGTCCAATCCGCCGCCGCCGCAAATATTGAGTCATTAATTTTTGCGACAGGGTTCCGTCAAAAACAAGCGTGACAGTCGACGCGAATCGACACAGTCGAATGGCCGCCAGAAATCACGACATCCAAGCGGAAACAGCAACGGCAGGTTGGTGAACATGGTGGACAAAGCACTTGGCATTAAATTCACTCGTAGATTTTTTTCTGCAGCCAGATTTCTCAACATTTCTCGTCCGACGGCACCAACCATGCAGCAACTACTATGCTGTGAACTACTTTTATATGTACATTGATTTTTGACGTTTGTGGTGAAAAGACTGAATGTTTGTAACAACCACCAGGTTATTGCACACTATCGTTTAGACTCCGCCAGCAGTTTTCCCAATTTTTACTTTTTTTTTTGCTGGAAATTGAACCATCCTTTGGTGTCATGGCGCGTTTTTTCATCGGCGCTTTAAACCAGCGGAGAACCTGTTTTGCAATCGCGGACCACATGAATCCACAATTATTGTGGAATACGATGGGTCAGCCGCTAAAATCCAAATGACAACTTACAATGCAAAACACAAACAACTACACACGTTTGTTTTTTTTTTATTTGACACGCAAATCCAACACGTTTTCTGTACTTTAACACGAAAATATAACAAATCTGTGTGCCGAAATTTCTCACGTGGGCCGCATTAAGTTGGCCCGCGGGCCGCAGGCCCCCCACCTCCCCACCACCTGATTGGAATTCTCTGTGTGGCTTTCCAGACAAGTCAACCAGCGCGGATCCGTTCATGAACGACAAAGAAATCCAACCGAATGCAGCGTGGGAACTGGCGGGGAGGAAGACCTCGTCTTTTCCGTAGGAGGTGACCCCATTCAAACCCCTGACACCCCCAGCGGCAAGGAAGGCCTCGATGGGAGGTCGCGACAGGTGAGACAGTTTTGTGGGGTGAAGTCATCGTGACCAGCTTTTTTAGATTTGACCTTGCAGACCGCAAAGACATTTCGAGTGACTGCAACTATTTCATGTGAATGCCGAGATGGTCATAAAGCAAGATTTTGTGCAGTGGTTCTAAACCTTTTCTCTGCCACGCCTCCCTTGCGTAATTGTCCTTTGTTTCAAGCCCCATGCCTTTAAATAAGCTGTAAAGCAAATGTATTTGTTGGTAAATTTATTTATCAAACATTCCATGTTGTAGAGCGCGTAAGAGCTTGAGCCCCCCCTGGAAATTTCTTGACGCACCACTGGGGACGCCCTCCCCCCGGTTAAGAACCACTGTCTTAGTTCATTTCAATGGTGGTTATGCAGTGGGTTTCTACTGTATTTTGAGAGACCGTTGCAAAAATTGAGAGACTGTTTCGGTCTCTTTCAAAACACATTAAAAAAACGCTGATCGTGACAATTGGTTGCCCACTGTTGTCGATCGTTGTTGCGTCACAATGCGAGTGAAAGTCGCACCGGCGTTGATCGCACCCTGTCGCTTCACGCAGCTCATGTCGACCACCAGCAGCCAGGGGGGGAGGAGGAAGACGCGAAACTCGAAGCAGTCGACCAGCTCTGCGCCGGAAAATTATGACGAGGTTTGTGCGTGGATGCGACGTCACTGTGACGCCAAGCACGTTGAGCAATGACGTGGAAGTGTGTCACTTTTTGGTTTGTGACAAAACTGTTGCAGTTCGTCACCGTAACCATAACCATAGCAACGCACATGCCTTTTATGGCGAGCAAGGCTTATAGTAAAGCGAACAAGGCTTTAATGCATTGTGTCTTAGTTGAAGCTTGTCTGTATTTTTGATCCAGAAAAAACACACTCTTGTTAATATTCCGTTTTGTGGATTCCTGTCATGATAAATGTTTTTACGATTTTTCACTACAGTCTTGACGTTGTTTACTTTCCCTGATCATGCTTTAGTCTTTCAACGTTTCACCTGTTAGCATTTGCTTGCAGATGTAAGGACTGATGATGCGTAGTGTTACGTGAAATCGATTTCCTATTAAAAATTTGCTGATGGCGAATCCTTGCTTGCTTCATCTGTGGAGTGAAGTTACTTGTATGTTGTTACATCTTTAACACAATCGTGTTTCATTCATTTTGAAGCTTTCTCATAAGAAAATAAATTCCAAAATTATGTTCATGCATAAAACAGTATTTGCTTCAACGGCATGACCTTGACTCTCTCACGCTAACGTTTGTGACGTCACAGAAACGCAGTCCGGACGAGCACCCCTACAACGGAATGCTGCCCTCTGCTGGTGACGAAACAAGTTCAAAACCGGGGTCAAACGACAGCGGGCACGCTTTGGACGGGTTCGGGCCCCATATGGAGCCGGAATTGTACTTCCAACCTGGACCCAAGCAGAAGCCAACTGTGCTTCGTGCTATGTCTTTTCAGGGCCCAAGAACGGGTCCCAGCCCTTTCAATCGTACATACAGCATGGACCAACCGCGGTCCGTCACCATGAGTCACCCCCGGTCTGTGCGGTCCATTGTGCGCCAGGGGTCAATGCAAGCGGGCCAAGTTGCCCATCCGGGCAAGTATCCAGGCCCTCACCCGTACTCCACAATGACGCCCCAAGGACAACCGCCAACTACTTGGGCCCAAACGGGTCCTCCGGGGTCCCAGCAAAACCCAAGGTTAGATAAAAGAATGACCCATAGCTTGGACAGAAAACAACTACTGAAGGGTCAAAGCTATCAGCCTGTTCCCGGCGAAATCTTTCCTGAGGATCAAGCTATGGGTGAGTGAAGTTCTTCGAAATTAGTTGCAAAACCAAGTTCTGTTAATTTTGTACGATTTATGCGGAAAGTTGTCTTTCTCAGTTGTCCTTTTTTTTCTTGGTAAGAACGTAACATGATAAGCTGAATTCTTTATCTTGGTCCGACTTCACAAACTGCCTGTGCTTACTTTTAGTATACAGGCTGTTTTTGCCTGAAACCATCGACAGCACAAAAAGCTAGTTTAGTTTGTTTCGCAAATGTCGCTTTGTTTTCTTGTATGTTGGGTTTTGTGGCCGAAAACAGAAAGTAAACATAGCTGCGAAGGCAAAAAGTAGGGAGAACTTAGCTACGCTTAGCAACGCAGCGAAGAATATTTTTCTGTTGAAAATTTTCAGAAAAACTGACATAAAAAGCGTCGTAATTTTGCTCCCTCAACTCAGTAACAACGGAACGCTTTTTTTCAAAAAGGGGGTGCAGCGTCTTTGCGCGTACCACCACCAGCAACCTCCCCCCGCTATCTACAACCCACTTATGTACTAGACCTGAAATCTTTTCGTTTAGAAAAAAACTCATATTAATTCTCTGTTTTGAAATTAGTTTTGAGTTAGCGCTGACACGTGCAATGAGTTGGTCCTCATGTTTCCAACAGTGTACGATTTGCCTTCATGTAGAAACTTGCGTTTGTGACGTCACACACGTTTTCTGTTAGGTCACAGAAAGTTCATGATGTCACAGAAGCGTTGGCCTTTGCTGTCAAGCAAACGATAGCCCTTTGCCGTGTTTCTCGAAAGGCGCGACTATTCATATAATCCCACCACGGTTTCTTGCAGCGGTTGAACGGCGCGATGACCCCCCTCCCCCCGTGCAAAGGCGCGTTGATCGTGATTTAGAGCCCCCGTCGTGTGCGGAGATTGAGTAACGGACACCCCCACTTCGGTTTTAACAATCACTTTTTCCCCGATTGGTTGTTGCCGTGGTTGCCGTTGACCTCAGTCTTTCCTCGCAGGTCCCCCCCCGAAGGCGTATCCGCCACAGCGCAAGCGAAACGTCAGCGAATCGGCGGCGGGAAGCGTTCCCTCCCACCTCGCAATGCACCCGTACTATCAGCCGATACAAGAGGACGCCCCCCTGTTGTCCCCTCTTCACGAAGAAGGCCCCCAGGCGGAGTTCCGCATGCCGACAAAGCGGATGAACCTCCCCATCAAGCCCCATTATCTCGGCGGGGACCCTCCCCCGATTGGGGACTTTCCGCAAACTGGCTACTATCCCGGACCCCAAAGCGGACAGGGTTTCGTCGCGAAACTCCCTTACGACCCGGGCATGGTGGCTCCTTCAGCACGGCCCAATCTTAGGCTCCACATTCCTCGCTCCACACCCGGCACCCCCTTGAGCGAGCTTCCCCCCACTTTTGACGATTCGCCCTCCCACGTGACCACAATGCCCATCGCCAGCAAAATGCGTCGCTCGTCGCTGCAGAGGGGAATTCCCAACGACGGCCAGCAGCGATTGTCCGGGACAGTGACCCTGGCCAACGGCTTCCCGATCGGTCAAACTCCGTCCAAGTCCGATCCGTCGTCGCCGCAGGACAACGCGGCGGAACCGACATATCCGAGCGGGGAACGAATGCGACACGTCAGCGGGAACTCGAATCCCTCCCAGGTGGGTTGACATGTTGGGACGGTCTGCCCCAGAAAACCCAGGGAAATTTGCTGTTTATTTATTTAAATGTTGTTGCTCTTTGTTTATTTATTTAAATGTACGTGTTTATTTAGTTAAATGGCTGTTTATCTTTTCAAATGTTTACGCAGCAAGCTTTCGAATACGTTCGCGCGTTAACAGGTTGGTGGTTCCCCGGGGTTAGCGACGTAAAGGGTTGCGGGTTCGATTCCCCGCTCAGCGGGAAAGATGCCGGTAAGGTACGTTGTGCCATTGTTGTTAAACTGCATACGTTTCTTGCAGCGAACCCCGTCGTCGCCCTCGAAGCCGTTCCCTCCCACAAACTTCGGGTCAATGACCCAACAACCCCCGATGTCGGCCGGGGTTCATCAACAGCGGGGGAGGCATTTTTCGGGCCCGGGCGAAAACCAGAAAATATTGAATGGAAACAACAACAACAACATGGTCGAACCAGTAAAGAAACCAACACCGACCACTATCTCGCCAGGAACAAACGTGCTGGTTGCTCCTAAAGAGTTCACGTAGCTGGGACGAAAGGGTCCGTACCCCCCTCCCTGGGGGAGAGCTTGTGTCGCGCCGAGGAAGACATTTGACAAAGCATGCCAGGCTTCCATTTCGTGAAGAAGGTGGCTGCGAAGGACGTGGTGGAAGTCGCTGCATCGTACTGCTGCATATGACGAGCACCGTCACTCAGTGCATATACTTTTCCTCCGAACATGAGCAAGCATGTCGTGGTTTTGGAGATGCTTTTAAAATCCCGTACGTTAAAAAACGCGCGAAAATGCGCAGAAAATTCAGCGATTCCAGTTACGCCCCCCATCTCAACCAGGAAAAAATGTTTTGCTTGTACTTATTGTAAGATCAGTCAAGATAAAGGAAATTGCGCTTTGGTCTAAGCCTTAGACTCTGAGGTAAGCTCTGAACAGGTACTCGACTACTCGTGCGAGTCAAGTGACGTGATCGTTACAGTTTCCTGAACCCCACGTTTCCCGCATTTAACCGACATCCGGGTTATTTGTTGCACAACATCGTTCACGGTTGATTGACCACGGAAAGAGTTTTTTTTAACGTAGAACAAACTTATTCGCTCGTCCTGCACTTATTTGTTTTTATCGTTCGCCGTTCCCATTCTCGTAAACTTTTCTTTTCCTTTTTTCTNCTGCAGCCACAAAGTTCTTGAACTGAACCAAAATAANCAATGACTCCTTCCTTTTTTGCGTCGACTCGTTTCCAAGCAACGCCATCTGCGAAACAATTTTGCGACTTGTGATAAGTTTCAGTCTTTCGATAGTTTTTAAAATTTCAACGATTTCCACTTTGGACTTTTCGTATTTTATTTCATGTCCCATGGATTTGTTCCGTTCTTTCCGGTCACGCCCCAGCGACCACCGGTCATGCGTGTGAATATTAATTAGTGACGTCATGTGCAGTTCTTTCCTGCCATCCCCAACCGCCACCAGTTGCTGGCGTTGCTCGCCAACGAATACATCCCTTGTCGCAAGTTCAACATCATTCAAGCAATGAAGTTTGTTTCTTAAAGCTTTTGTGGCAACAAAGCAGAAGTTCCCCCTCAACAACATACAGGTTCTGACGTAGAAAGAAAACCCGGGCAAGGGCTTTATTTTTTAGCACAGGGGTGTGCAACCTGTGGCCCGCGGAAAGGTCCACATTTAAAGCAAGCATTACGGTTTTAAAAGGGTACGGCACGACCTCCACAACCTGGTCACAGCACCATTTTGTTGCGATCGGAAATCCCGAGCGGCATATGCGCAAAGCTTCACACTGTGGCAGCAAGCAACAATAGAGTTCACATGCCGCAATCACTCTAATATTGCTTGTTCGCGCCGCATATATATGGGCGTTGTTCTTCGCGCACATCCCGTTCGTGAATCACACAATCAACGCAACACCAACCGAGAGGTTGCAACAACACACCCCTGGTTTGGTGCAATATGATAATGGCAGACCCTTGTAACCAACGCATTGTGTTGCAAGAAGTTTCAAATAAAACTTTAGCTGTCAATGTTGTTGTTGGTGAGGAGTATTGAGTTCTTGACCCAAGTGGCTGCTGGCAAAGGCCTTGGAAAACTAAGACTGTCAAAGCTGTTCCCTTTCCTTTTTTAAACTTGTCATGAGTCAATCCAAGCATAATGATGTATTGTTGACGTTGCGAATTTTCAGACTTGTCTTCTGTACGTTGCTTTTCCTGCATTTGCATAGTTTTCTTGAGCAGTCGCAGTTTGCGTGTCGCACCAGCGCAGTTTAAAACTTGTTAATCCGTGGTTTGCTTCCGATTCTTGCGTCACTTTGTTATTCACGTGATGTCACTGATTGTGTTCATATCATTTATTTCCGTTCAACTGAGGTCTGCGCTGTTTTTGAGTCAAATGCTTATTTTCAATACATTTCCCAATTTATCGTTGAATCTGAACACTATCGTTTCACCAATATCTCTATCGCTGCAACGACCAATGACGTTGCACTGAAACATTTGAAGAATTTTTCCACTAAAATAAAATTGTCGTAGCAGTGTTTTTCGGAGTTACCTCGTCTTGGGCCAAAAATGAAACCTATCACTCCCCCACTTCCAATTCGGTAAAAAGTCATATTTTGTAGTCTCGGCCAGAACCCTCCCCTGCAATTACGCCCGCCCGTATGTGCCAATTCTCTGTAATTGTAGCAACGAGCAGCTTTTTTCACCCCCCAACTTCGCGCCGCGCAGCGTGTTCGTCTCTGGTGCATTGAGGAGGAACCCCAGCAGCAGAGGGTACACGGCTTATGTGACGTCACATTGCTGTTTGCGATACGCGCGCTTCTCTCATTTTATGACGTCATTCCACGCTGCGAGTCCAAAGCAGCTGAAGCATCTGGGTCGTCGCATTGTGACGAAATAATGCGCTGCTGATGTTCGACGAACACTATGTTGCCCATGACAACAACTCCACTCCCGCGTAGTCTCGTTATATAACGAATCTGTAATTCGAGGATCTAACAACGACCGCCATACACTCCAGTTTATAGTGCAACACGTCACAATGCGTAGCGCTGGTCGTTCTTTGTCTTGCCGTTCTTACGTTTTTTTATGCGCGATTTCGTCGCCGAAGCAATTAAAACTGCCAGCTGCTGTTTTATGAGCGAGTGTTGCCAACTTTAGAACCAAAATAAGAGTTTATTGATGGCGTGAGCGCTTTACAAAGAATACAATAGGTTGAAAAGGAAGTTTTCACAGAAGCATTCGAACGAGTTCTCGTGGACAGAAGCAATTGCAAGTGTTTTATTTATTTATGATGACGAGGTCGGACCGGACAGGAGGCATCCGCCAGTTGCAATACGAATGAAACTGTGAAGATAAACACTGAAATTGCCTAAAACGCTGCAAATTGACGTTAAATAACATAGAAACGGGCAAACAGCTGTTGGCCGCGGACGACAGACTCTCACAGACGACAAGTCCGTCGATTCCAAAGAAGTTACTGGCAGCAACTTTTAGAAGTTCTGCACCGGATTTGTCGGTGTGCTCTTGCCATTCGTCGCAGGTCTTTCCACGACTTTGAAATAAAAATTTCCTACTACGCAGTGGCGACAATGGTCCCGTTCGCGGCGAAACAACGATCACCAATAACTTCGTGGCCGCGACACGTTGCGTCACTGTTGCCCGGGCAACAGCGCTAACCTAAAAACACTGCTGGCATTGCCGGCTGTCAGTTGTGACTTCACAGATCGTCCAAGCCTGACGCAAACAACATGTTGACGGCGGCTTGTACGTCACCTCCGGTTGCGACCAAAGCTTGTCTGCTCGCCTCCTCGTCACTGATACCCATGCTGCGCAGTTGTTCCAAGCCGTTCTGTGGAATGAATCGTTGTGACGGTAACAGTCGAGAGATGAAACGGGAAAGATTTGTTTTTTCTTCACATTGAAACAAGAGCTTTACGTTTTTCTGCTTATTACAAACGCAAATTGCCGTTTTGTTGATCATTGTGCAAATCTCGCACCGTCCTCAATCAAAACAGCCACTTTGTTGCATTGATGGGTATGGTTCGCAACGGCAAAGAAATGAAAAGAAAACTACCTTTCGCACTTGCAACCACATCGCTAAGTCCCAGCAGTTTTACACTCACTGACACAATCATAGATTCCAAACAATTTTGCTACGAACAAGAGATCAGCAATACATCAGCAAAACTTCACTATGCACACATGGGAGGCTTCATACAATCCTGACATGCAGGAGAGCGCCACCAAGTCGAAAGCCTTGCGCTTAACATTAAGGAAACCACTGTCAAGTTATTGAACTACATGCAAGCACAAAGTTCGAGTGTTGATGTGGACTTGCCTGAATCACAGTGTCTGAAAGTTGAGTCGAGTTCGTCTGACCGCCGGTACTCGGACGAGTTTGGCCGCTCGTACTCGGACGAGTTCTGGAAGAGTTGAAGATCGAGGGAATCGATTAGGTCAAGGTTTCTTAGTTGGTGGTCAGTGTAGAACGGGGGTGGCGAATTATCAACCGTAACGTTCAATGTAAAGTGTGCAACCTCTCTCGAGACCAGATAATTTAGGGGGTAACGGAACCCGGGGATCACATGGGCCTAGGCCCTCACTTTTGTTTCGGGGGGGCCAGGCCACCCAGTTTTGAATTTCGAATTTTGCTTGAATAAGTTTAAGCAATACAATTAGTATTGTGCCCATTGTAAAAGTAAATCGTTAATGAAAAAAATTTTCCGTAGTTTTTTTGACGTGCACTTTTGTTTCCCTACTTTGGAAAAGGCTTCTCCACCACTGGTAGTGTCTCTTGATCAACTACATGTTCCACCCCCTTCTCTCAAACGGGCTGCAACAGGTCAGTGTGGTGCTGATTTACATCACAGTTCTAGACGCGAGTAACTTGTAACGGCATCATAGAGCACACCGATAGTGCGGTGTGGGAGGAGATGGACCGGATGGCTTAGTGGGAGGGCGCCAGGACCTTGCCTCTAGCTGGCTTATTGTCGGAAATATTATAAAAAAGCACAAAACAAATGATTATAAAAATAAATAAACAGAAAACAATTCCACTCTCTTTCCGATGAAGAAAGCACATTCCACAACAAACCCACTACTCACTGCGCTAAAGCCGCTTGCATCGCTCGGCTGAACACGTCAGGAGTGATGACGTTTTGACGCGACCCACCAGCGTCACCCAGCGACGGAGTGTTGCCCGATCCTGATGACGAAGTACCGGTGTGCGGACTCTGCGAAGCGATGCACGCCGTTTCAGGCAGGGGCAAATATCAATAACGACGAAGTGCTTAGACGAAAAGAATGCAGCTTTGTATCAGGTTCCCAATGACGCTGTGTTCAATTACATCGCTGTACGTTAAAGCGTTTTTTTTTATGACCACCATATTCTAAACAACATTTGCCAAGAACGTGGATAAAGTCTGTTTGTGACGGGAACAAAGGTTTTCGGGATCGAGTGTGAATTTTAACCATGACCAGTGCAGAAAAATGCAAGTCGAACGGTTTGGGCGTTATCAAAGCAATCTTAAGCAATGTCACGTTTTAAGCATCATGGAGTAGTGGTTCGATTCAGGGAAGAAACCTGCAGCAAGTTTTTGCGCAGGTTTGCGAAGAGCTGTGGTTTTACATCTAAACAACAACTTGACCATAAGAGGCTCAACATAAAGACAGAAAAAAGTAAACAGTATAAGACTGTAGTGGAATGCGCCGCGCTCGCTTCGCAATACGTGCAGCGTTTCTAGCCTGAGGCGGCTCGCGATCAACTTTTGTTGCACGCATCATATTTGCGGAGTTAGTTGGTGCCGGGGCTGTCGCGTTGAACGTGTTCCGGGTTTTGAGTGTACTCGGGTTTTGATTTTGACTGTTTGCGCCGTAACAATACAAA
>JGI24159J19872_10000050_pt1 | contig 58271 bp, 25 predicted proteins | sample Ectturendosymbi4_FD_19872 | JGI IMG/M metagenome (IMG submission 19872) | reverse complement strand
GCATTTGAGACCTGCAGTGACAGCGTTTAATATTTTATCGGTTTTAATGCTTAGTACCTGCGGTTCAAAGGGGTCTGTCATGACAGCCAAACAGACCCCCTAGATGCGCCCCTGAGTCCAAGTGTTCACTGCCAGTTTTTCAGAGCTTATAGCCATACTTTATTCGCCGTTTTCGTCAAAAAGATCATCTTGTGGAGAAAATCCTTGGTCTCCTCTGCTTCAGTTTGGTGCATACGTATTGTTCTTGGCCCTTCCACTTAATTTGTTTTGTTTCAAAGTTGACTTAGAAATTGGTTGATTTTTTACATTTTTAACCAGCGCTCAATCCTGTTTATGCAACACCGCATTTTCCTTTCAAAGTGTCTAATTTACTCTGCTTTTTGCCGTAGGATTTATTTGTTCAAGCCATTATTGGATGCGTATCCACGCCAAGGTTTCCATTGGTGTCCCGTGTCTAATTTATCCAATACCATCATTCAAGCGCTTGCTGTGTTTGTCACTGCACAGGTCGCTGTATGCGAAGATTCTAAGCCTGCCGCTGTTTCGCCGGCCGTGAAAGAACAGGTGGATGTTCAACCATGCGCTGAGGAGGCGGTGGTCGAAGCAGTCGGAGGTATTTCGCTAATGTTTCTGGCAATTGTTTGTTGATCACGCACTCCACTGCTTGCTGCCTTTTCTTATGCAGACACAGATTACGAGGCTGAAACTGCTGACGTTGCTCCGCCTAGTGAACCCGACTCGGAAGCGAAGAACTCCGAGGAAATCCAGGTACTATTTCGCTATTTTTTGTCAAACTTGTCGGCGTGATGAGCGAGATTACAAAGCAGTTTTCTTCTTCGCACACATGCAGTCCGTTTGTTTTTCGATAACCAGAGATTTTATTTTTTCTAGTGTTCTTGTCACAGTCATTTAGTTAGATTTTAGCTATTTTTTTTTATATCTGTCCAGTTGTCACGCTTTTGTCATCTTTTCCGCGATACGAAAGAGATAATTTTTTAATCCTTTCCCACACCTGATTGTTTATAGGCTCTCGAGGAAGATACCAACCTGCTAGAAGAACTCAGCGAGCACGTCAAGCCTACCGACAGCAACGCTTCAGAAAGCCAGCACGAAGAGGTTGAAAGCCCGGCCAGCCCAACAGTGCCAGCGGAGGACGATGCGGCGGCAGACACTTTGACAGTCCCTGCCGACGACACTATCGCGGAAGACGTCTGCACGCAACCGAGCGACATCGCTGAGCCATCGGCTGAATATGAAGCTGCTGAAGATAATACAGTAGAAGATGTGGACGAAGCGATGAGCGACGACGGTCAGACGCAAGAAAGCGACTCGCAGCCGGACGCGACGTCAGTGCCCGACACAAGTTCAACTGTTGAAGCAGAAGCGACTGGGCAGCCGGACGATACCGAAAGCAGCAGTGCACCTTTGCTGGATACAGGCGAGGCTGACGCGCCCAGCAATAAGTCGCTGGAGCCTGATCACGCGACGCAGACGCAATGCAAGGTAATGTCAGTTGTAAACAAGGTTCTGTGTTGCTTTATTGTGGAGATGACTTCTAAGACGCGGTGCTCCTGACGCTTTCTGTGTCAACTTTTAAAAAGTTCGCTCTTTTGGGACATGGCTGCCTCCCCAATTTTACGTTTAGCACTAAAATAAAATCTACGTTTCTAAGCTTTTTTTGTGTTGTGAATGTGAATGCGTTGTTCGGTATGTCTTTTTTTCATATATTGGATATTGGGACGATGCCGTAGCCAGCCCTTTTGTGTTTGTCTAACTTAAGTGCAAATTATTGATGTCTTAAAAATAACACGAAACATCGCCATTCATTGGCAACGAACTTTTCCAATGAATAGTTCTCGAAATGTCACGCATGAATAGATTCACAATTTCGGTAGCGCTAGTATTCTTGCACGCTTGGCTGTGTTTTTCACAACCGCTAGGATTTTTGCGTTCACAGTATCTGGCAACACTACATGAACATTGAATCCCTGCGGATGTACCATTTGGACTACATATATACCAGTGGTTCTTAACCTCGGGGGTGCACGCCTCCCCAAGGGGCGTCAATAAATTTCCAGGCGGGCGTGAGCTCGTACGTGCTGTACAACGCAGAAAGTTTTCGAACGATGAAGTGTTTCGTCCAGTTCACTTATTTAAAGTCTGGGATGCTTGAAACAAAAGACAATTAGTTATGAACACGTGGTGGAAAAAAGGTTAAGAACCGCCGATTTAGACTGATCATTTACGAGACGTAAATCGCCAGGCAGTTATTGTGTTGTAGTGCCAGGGACACACGTAACGCATAACCGTTACCTGGATAAAAATTTGTGGAACAGGTAGGCACACGTAGTTACCGCTACCACGACGCCCCAAATCGTGGTGCATGCAACACCTAAAGATTATACAACATCGTTTTGCAGGTCGTAGCGGAAGAGGCGCCGAGATTGTCAACCGAAACCGACGAGACTGGCGCGAGTTCACAAACACTGCCAGATGCCGGCGACGGTTCGGAGCAGGCGGAAGGTACGTTCAAATAACGGGTGCTGTACAGAAAATCAGAAATTGTGATTCGCTAATAGCAGCCCCGGCGTGTAGTTTCTTAATTCCACATCGTGGTGTGCACCGGCAGCGAAGCTAACATCTCGTGCGTGAATCGTTGGAACCGGACGGATACTTGCGATGACGATCGAATGAAACCCCATTGCAAACGTATCTCAGCAGAAATCTCACGACCAAGCTGAGAAAGCGTTTCGTGTTTTCAGCAACAGGCGTCATTGACCCCCGAGATGCGAACGGAAGCTGCTGCTCAGGCAAACTCATGCCCCCCTTGTGTGTAGGCTTTTTCACAAATTGCTCCCCCACTCTTTTTCTTCGGAACATTGCTGCCACGGTGCCACACCTGAGGCGTGCCACTGATGCTGGCGCGGTGCGCTGTCTGCGTAATCAGTGGAAACATTTCTATTCGATCTTATTCGCTCAGGTGATGCCGCAAGTACATCCGGAACACCCGCCTATATCGACAGCTATCCCAGCAGCCCCGCTCTGTCCCACGCGTAAGTTACGACTGTGTTGCTTGGACGATAAGTGCTTGCTACCAGAATGCCAAAAGGGTGGTTCAAGATAGCCATCGACGGAATGTAACCTACGTGATCATTGAATAGATTTTCGTCACTCTGCCTTATCGTGATGCTATGGCCGGAAACATAGGTGTAGGAGCAGGCAAAGTTTTGGGGGCGCGAAAGATTTTTGCCCGAATTTCCCCAAAATTGCCCGAAAAATTCTCAGGCAACTCTTTATGCGAATATTTCCTCCCACACCTATCATGAACACTTTCTTTAGGTATGACCTCCAAAATATAGTATTGAGGTGATTCTGGACACGTTGGCCGCTAATTTTTCAAAATCAAGCAACGTTGCCAGTATTTTCAGGTTGCTTGCCCAGATTTTCAGGTATCTTGTGAACATTTTCATATATTTTGCCCAGATTTTCACGGGTTTTGGGCGGATTTTCTGGGATTTTGTCTGGATTTTCGACAAACCAAAACTTTTGTGGGTGAGCTTGCATCTCCTGCACCCCCGCCTCCTGCACCACTGGCCCGAATCGAGGTTTGGGGTCTGTGTTTCAGTTTCCTGCTGAAACCGTGTGCAATACTGATAATGATATACTAATAAAGTGCGCGAAAAAATTTTCGAATAATTTAGTTTCGCAGCGACTGTTACTCTTTCCATCTCCAGGAAACATATAAATTATAAATCCGATGCGTTGGGTGCTTCGCGTGCGGTCTTGGCCATGAGGGGTCGTGTTATTGCTTGAAACTTGTTCAAGTACAGCGGTTGCTAAAGATGTGGTGTCCGTGGTCAAAGCGGACGTTTATTTGAAACGTTCGTTCAGTCCTCTCATGTTACCGGGTTTATCTTGCTTGAGCAGATCAGACGTGGATGCGGAACTGACGGCCAGCTACAGGGCATGGAAAAAATCGATCATGATTTTGTGGAAGCAAGTTGCAAGTCACCGGTCGGTGCTGGTTCCTACTTTGTTTCTTTTTTGGCTGTTGACGAATACGCATGGTCTGTGGTTACCATGGTTACCGGTGAAATGTGGTGCAATGTTGTAAGCGGGCCTCATTTTGAAGCCGAACCCGGCCTGAGACCGACATTTATTTTTGAAGCCCGATTTAGGCCCGAAAGCCAAATTTACCGAGTGAACCGAGATACCAGAAGCGAGCATGGTCAGGATCACGATTGGATATTTTCCAAGATACGATTGTTTCGGATCAGGATTAGATTTGGATATTTATTCATTTTTGAAAAAAATTGGATCAGGACAGGATCAGGATATTGGTTTGATTTCCACAACGAAATTTTTCTGAGAGTGATTCAAGATGTCACAAATGATGGTGGTTTTTATATAATCCGTATGCGCTGCACTCATCACAATCAATGATAATTCGTCTTACTTTGTTGTTAATTTTTTCCGGCCAAGTGGAAGTAGTGAGCTGCTCTTATATTTCTGTATGCTGCTTTGTTTGTTGTGCTGAATAGCATATGTGTGCGTTGTGTAGGCTAATAGTCTGTTTCATGGGTGGCCAACTTGTCTTCGACTGGGATCGACTAGAAAATTTCTTGATAGCTCGCGAACAACCGGTCGGTAATAAAGTCGTAAACACAATATCATATGCCAAAGTTGAGTATCACATGTGCAAATACACAGTGCACGATTGCCTTTGATGCACAGACACAAGGCAAAGTGTCTGTTACACCTAAATCACGATTGTCACGCAATAATGTGCCGAGCTAGCCTGTGGTCAGCCACTCCAATAGGCACCAAAGAATATACGTGACCAACCAACAGATGGATACTTTTTATGTACTTTCTGGAATATTGATTGAAAAATGTTCTTTTTAGGTATCTTGTCAACTCAATGCAAAATCAGGCACGATCGACCAAGTGACACTCGGTGATCAATGACTATTGGCCACTCCTGGTCTATTTCAGCGTTTAAAGCTACATTTTTGGAACTAGAATTTTGAACATTCTACCTAAAGTTTTATACAGTCAACCTATGCTAAAAGACAGTCTGAGTTTGTAAGTTTTTCTCAGCTACATACTTTTACTATATTTCATACTGTGATCTACTCTCAGGGTTACAAAATCTATTTTCATTATTTTACCAATTGATTGAATGCTGGAGCTCTTTTGCAATTAGCTCAACGAGATTGGTTAAATTGGTCACATGACAAGGACTATATCCTTGGATTAGCGGATCCTCTTTGCCCTATAACCTAAAACCCTAACCCAAATGACAAACCTGTGTCTGATTTTCAAAACTTATTTAAAAATTAGTGTAGCTTACATCAAAATTTTTCCCATAAAAAGAGTCGTCTCTATTAGCCGATTGAAACGACAGTGCTGAGAGCCCAAACAACGACCACTCGCATAGCAGAATTCCCACTCGACCAGGTTCATTGTACCCAGTGCTAGTGCCACGAACTCGGTGTTATAAGTGGACAAAGGCAGGTACACTACAGTTCAAATAGAAAAATGTCCACAGCAGGGCTATTCCTCTGGCGGCACAATACACTGTTTCTTTTTTCTGTTTGAAAGTGCACAACATTTGATGTTATTTTTATGGATTGGGTCAAAAAATGACAGGGTGTTTTTGTTTGGAATTGGCTATAGGTCTGCTGGCGGTGACACAGTTAGAATAAAACGCTGAATTTGCAACATTAGCAGCACAGTCATGGTAGTCAAGTACACGTGTCTTACTGTGTAAATGGTTTTCATGTTGACTCTGGCCATGATTGGCACCTTTCGTTTTAGTAGTAGTAGTTGCACTTTTCATGGTACCATTTTTGTTTACTCAAAAGTTTCCAAACTTTTGTGATCAGATTTGCGGTTTAGGTTTAGGGTTTAGGTTTACTACGTTTCTACCAAGCATAGTGCAATCTACTGCACACTTGTAATGGATTAGTGTCATGTCACAGGCGACGGATGAATAAGTTTTCAAAAATGAAGGTCCACTGGTGGACCTATAACCACTTCCTGTTTGTTGCGTATTTAGCCAATGTCGCAATCGGATACGGATGGATATCGGATACTAACTTTCAGAAATTTTCGGATAAGGATTGGATATGGATATACAAAAATTTTTTCGGATATGGATCAGGAGTTAAAAAATCAATATCCGCTCACCTCTGCAAGATACGCGCAACTGCGTGACGTTTGCTTCAACAGTAACTGGCGAAAAACATGTTCGTTGTTGCGAAAAAAATTTATCCAGGCCGGAAATCGCACCGAAAAATTTTGACAAACTTAAGCCCGAACCCGGCCCGACTTGCAACTTTGGTGTGGCGTTCGGTGCCTATTGGCTGTAAACATCCGTTTTGGCGACTGTTAGATCAAAGTTTTGTGCTACGTCCTTCACGCTTTTGAATAGTTGGTTTTCTTATTTGAATGAACTTGCGAAGTCACCGTGGTGTTTTTGACGGTTATTTCCAGTTTGAATGGTACACTTCGTTTACGTACCTTGCTTATTATATTGCCAGTATCTACGCGATTAAAAGCACGATATATTACACACGAACATATGGAGGTATATGTGTTTAGAAAATCTGGTATTTCAGTTTGCTTCATGCTCCAACAACAACAAAATTTTATTTGAAAAACGTGCAGAATGTCTGAATTTACCCAATATTGTGTGGTGCTTGGGTTGTTGATGAGTTAAATTTTAACTTGGTGTGTGGCATGCGTTGCAAGATGTAAAGTAAAGTAAGTTTTGCAGATGTGTCGCGTTGCTTTTCACAGGTACGCCAGTTTGTTCTTGCAGCCGGTCACTGACGACATTGCTCCCAACTACTCCAATACTATCTACCGACCGATGGATCTGACAACGTTGAAAAAGAACCTGGAAAACGGACTGGTAAGTAAAACCCAGTGCGGCCGCTGTTTCGGGGTTTCCAGACACGCGTAGCTCCCACACACTAACGCGCGATAACAGAGAGAAATGATTTGGTCTCGAAGCCTGCAGGTCTTGTTCTCGAGACTTTGCCTACTCCAATGATATGGCTTACTGTAGCTTCCGTGGTTAATGCGTTCACTGTCTCGTATATGCTGGAAAGGAAATGCCACAGCCGATGGGAAAAACCCGGGAAAATAAACAAATATACAGCTCGAAAGTGGTGCTGACATTGTTTGAAATATTTTAGAAAAATTACAGCGAATCTTGACAAATTTTCAGAATTCTTGATTAAGTCTCGGAGTTCACGATCTCGGCCACATCACTGAGAAAGAGTTAGCCTCCGGTTGTTGCTGAAGTTTTTTCCGGTGGCAACCGGTTGCAAACTGTTTTTGTTCTCATCTTTTCTGTTCTTTTTCTTGTCAGGTCCGCAGCACTAACGAGTTCCAGCGCGACCTGATGCTCATGTTTCAAAACGCACTCATGTACAACAACCACGAGCATGACGTCTACAAGATGGCGGTAGAGATGCAGAAGGACGTGATGGACCAAGTGGCGGTAGGCTGCTGGTTGAGTTGGTTGACTTTCAGCATAGCGGTCGCAGTCAGCGGCACGCGCCTGGCATATGTGCTCCAAGCCTGACGCGACCGTGAGGGACGTCTTTGGTGTGCAGCATTTATCAGATGTTTGTGGCTTTGATTGAATCACCATCGCCGCTTGTCAAGAAGAAAAAAAATGATATCGATAGTCACCGAGCTGATTCCTGATCAAGATTTTTTGAGGAAATATCAATCAGATAGAATTGCTACTTTTGAAGACCAAGTGATTGTACTTCTTGCTGCTGTTGTAAACCGGAAATGTTTCAAAGCGCTTAAGAATCCCGAAAATCTCAGCGTATGACCTGGAAAATTTGTCTCTTAGATAAGTTCCGCAAAACTTTTAATTTAAAGCAAGCCTAAAAAACCACAGCCACGCCTTCTTTCAGTCAGAACGTTATTTGTCGACACAATTCTGTTTTTCGAACATTATTAAACCTCAGAAATGAAACATTTTCCGAACGCATGAAGCAATAAGTTCGTATCATCAATTGCAATTTACGAGTTTTTTCCGGATGCTGCCGGTTGCCACAAACCAGTGACTGGATCGATTGCTGCAAGAACCAACTCGATCCTTGGCTTTTTTCAGCAATTCCGCAACACCCAGCTAATGATGGAAACCGCTCAGCAGGGAACGCCCAAGGGACTCCGCCGCAGTACACTGCGCAAGTCGGCGATGAGCGAGAAGGTATGACGTCACGCGCCGCGACTTGACGTGCCCGGGGCCGAGTGGCCATTGTCTGTCTTCTTTCTTACTCACCGTGCAAATGTACAGGTTGAAGATGGCGAAGCGGTGTCGGCCTCATCGGACTTTTTAATCGCCATGCTTGTATGTATTTGAGTGACCGGGTCTGAAACAGAACTGCAGCGGCGGCCGGGTAAAGCGGGTGTGTCGCGTGGCTGCCGACGGTCCTTCGCGACGGCTTGGCACGCTGTCGGTGGAATTGACTAGCAGCTCGCCCGTTACTAACCGATGTCTCGCTTGCCGTCCTTCGCGCCGCACGTTTTTTTTTTTCTTGACGCGCGCGCAAAGCCCGCAGCGCGACCTACGAAAAGTTGCTTCGGTGGCAGTGCGCGAGATCTGAGGAGCCCCTGCTGCTTTCTCGCGCGCGCGCGCGACAAGCAAGCTCTGTTTCATTCCCGGTGTGCGTGATTCTGTGTGAACTCAACGATCGCACGGTTGCCGTTGTTCAAATGCTTGTCGCACGTTTGCTGCTTGAAGGTTCAATTTCGGGCGTGCGCGGCGGCTTTGCGCCTAAAGGTGACGACGTGCAGAAGCGAGATTGTGGCAATAGATCGCGGTGTCTCCAAACGCGAAGCGGGTCATTCCGAGGCCACCGTGCTTATTACGGCGGCTTCAGTCATGCCCGTTAAGCCAAGGCCTCCTAGATAGTGTTTGAAGGAGGCCTTGGTTAAGCTCTGCCGTTGTCGATGTCTGTTTTGCACTTTTGCGCGTCTTGCATGCCTTTGTCTACGTTTCTCTGCGCGAGAGGTTTCGCGGAAAACCGCTTTTAAGTCTTGTTATTTATTTTCACTAACATTTTTTCCATTCCTGCAATCCGCTCGCGAGCACAAAAGTTTTTGCTTGCACATTCCGGCACGTTACCCGGGGAGGGGAGCGCAGTCCTCCCGCATAACAACTTGCTACGCTGCTCTGCGCCATAAAATCTCTGCTCTTTGCCAAGCAACCGCTGCCTTGCGACTTGGTGGTGATGAATAGTTATGCCGGGGTTGAATAGCATGGAAACTTTGCTGGGGGTGATTGTTTGTTTGCAGTATCCGCTCGCTTCAAGAGTGACTCCACTGTCCCCCGACTCCTGTATCGAGTCTGTTCGTCATAGCAGGGGGCCCTTTCCTTCGACAGACGGCACAAATTCAACTTAGCTCTTCCTGAGTCGCATTTTTAACATCCTACCAAAAATGGCCGAAATTATGCTAAAAATGTGAGCGAACGGATTCCCGGAGATGCGCGTTTGTTCCGTTCCGGGCCCCTTGCTGACGAGAAATGAAAACAACACGTTGATGCGTTTTTTGCTCAAATGAATCTCTTTAGTCATACACGGACACCTGTAACATGCATGCAAATGTCCCGCCGGTAGAAATATGTGGCTGTTTCACGACCGCCGTACGTTTTTGCTAAAAAATGTGGTCTTTTGGTCATCAGTCGAATTCACGGGTTGAGCTTGAAATAGTACAAAAGCTGCCCGACCCTGTTGAAATATCCCGCGATTTGCTGGCGCATTTTTCTGAACCCGACCACCACTGATAACTTTTGCAACGACTGACTGCATTTAATGCAGCTGCGGACCTGTTCATGGTCGCGATCGTTTACGTTGAAATTATGCTGAGTTGCGCCTGGCGTTGGCTTGGCAGTATGACAAAAGATTTGGAAAGAAGTAACAACTGGGTAAATCTTATCAGGCTTTGGCGCACGTTGAACCTTTCCCTGCAATGCGAACTTCCCGGTTTGTCTGCAACGCGGCATACGTGCACCTCGGCACGAAGAGCAGACGATCTTGCGTTTCGCGGTCGCCGGCGTTCGTTCAAGTCTCGTCTGTTGACGCGCAGGTCAGCGAGGCTCGCAGCAAGCGCACCGCCGCGATCGAAGGTGAACTGAAGCTCAAGAAAAGGTCGACCCACGAATGAAACCAACCACGTCTCTCTGCTTTTCAGCAGCCACGGCCTCGCGCGAGCCTTCCGAGAGGAACGGGGCCGTGTTTCGTCGTCGTCGGGCGCCACGGCGCCGCCCAGCAACGCTTCCACGACGAAAATCGCGGCGAGCGAGGCCCGGTTTTTGTTGTTGCGCGCGCGCGACCCGGCCCAGGTGAACAACCCGTTAACATTTGCGGAGGCGGCTGCAAACGTGCGTCGCGCGCTTTTACGAGCCGCCTCCAATATTGCCTGCCGCTGCCACGACGCAGCGGACCCACGCCCGGGTCGTCAATATTAGCTCGTTACGTCGCTTCGGCAAAAGTCACCGCCTCGGCACGCGTGTTGTTGCATGGTTCGAATTGAGCGACCAAAGTCTGTCCGTATCTGACCGGACGTTATTCGGTCAGGCGCTCGTCCCGCGCTTTGTCAAGTTCTAGTTTCGCGACGGTAGTGACGCGCACGCGTTTTGTGAGCAGTGCCGCTTTTCGACGCCCAAATGTCGCGACACTGGAAGTTCACGGCGGCCTTCACCGCCCTTTTTGTGGCCAAACATCCGTTGTTGCGTAAGCTACCTCATGTCTGTGACTTGCAGGCTTTGGCATGTTCTGTGCTGATCAGAGTCACTTGGAACCAGCGACGTTTTGACACTCAAGGTTTTTCAGCGTGAGGCAAACATTTTTCGTGGACAGACATCCGTACAATTTCTAAATATTTCCTGTGTAAAAGAAAACCAAACTTGTTCTTACTCTAGTGTCAAAGTTTCTCTTTTCGAGGCCTCGTGGAAGAGAAAAGCATCGAAACAAACAATCCGTTTGTAGCATTCTGGTCATAATGAAAAAGGGAGTTGTTGTCGAGATTTCGTGCAAACGTTCAATCTGTGGACAACTCGCTATACAAATATATGCACAAATCCGTCACTCCTGCGCGTCGTTGAAAGTCGCGGGAAAAAATTACGGCGTTGCCCACTGCATCGAGCAAGTATTTGCGGTTATGGAATTTGTTCGTCAAATTTCCTATTCTCTAGCATCATAGGCGTAGCCAGGGGTGGCCAAAGGAGCCATGGTCCCTCTGTTTTCCAACATATCTTTTTTTGTGCCTTGAGAGACGGTGTCCCAAACCAAATACTGTTGCTCGCTTAAAGTCAAAATATTTGGTCTCTCCAAAAATTTTGTGCTGGCTAGTGGCTAAGCCACTTGTGCTGGCTAGTGGCTAAGGCTTGGATCAACCTCAACTGTGTGTCGATGCAAAATATGTTCGCAATCAGATATATATGGCGGAGAATGAGACATATTGGTTTTCGACTTCTAATCCACTTGACCACGTCTCTGAGAACTTGTTGGCATGAAGGTGAATCTAATACGTGGTTGCTAAACAGCACGAAGCTCAGTACCATGCATAGCAACAGCGAAAACCTATGGAAACGACCAAGTTTAAAGAATGCAAACTTTGCTCTCCGGCTTGCAGCGCGTGTCTAGCATGGTTTTTGAGAGGAACTAATAAAACAAGAACCAACTATTTTATTCTTTCCTTTTTGAACATGTCCTTAGTCCTTACCTGCAAATGTCGTGCCCAGCGCTCTCGGGACGATCAGGATACCTCAAGGAAATCCGTCTTACTCCATCGCGGGGTTGCAAGCTGTTCGCTACTTCCACTCCCCACTCCGGCGAGAATGCAGCGAGCGTCGTCACGTGCTCACGCGACCGTGCGAGCGGCACGAAGCGTTTATTTTGACGGCATCTGATTGAAGCGAATTTACAAACCCGGGCCTTCTGGGTGTGGCTTAAGTCGGCGCGGATCAGACGATTACCATTTGATCGCTGTCAGCGTGCCGCTCGAATTGTCACGCGAAGTCAGTCAACCGCGACAGGTTTACGGTAACCGACATCGGCTAATCAGGTTAGCGAGAACGGACCCTTCTGATCGCGACGGAAACGTTTGATGCTTTCGCAAATAAACTAAACAGTTTCTTTTCAATGTCAAAAGTAGACTCGCTTCCGCACTGGTGTTTACGGATACTGTCTTGAAGGGCCACACGAATTGTCTTCAGTCGAGCATGTGTGAGCCCTGGAGGTTGCCAGGGTAACGGCATGGCATGTACACAGTTCGTGGCCTATTGTTTGGCACAAGATACCAGCTGCGCACGCAAAACTTGTGAAAGTACGCGCTTCAAAGCCGTGCTTGTCGTAACCTTTACAGTACCATACTAGCTCCCACGCATGCACGCAGTCCGCGAATATTCGTCTGCAATAGACATCTGCTTCATGGCAAACACTACTTTGCTTCGATAACGTTTTAGTACAGTGGTTCCCAACCGGCGTCCACAGAAAAATTTTTGTGGGTCCCATGACCTTTGTATGTGCATTATAAGATGAAAGCATCCAGTAACACTTCAAAGAACATCGCGGAAATTAGTATTGACCACAAACGAAAAGCGCCAAAAAGTGAGAGGTTCAAATGTTTCCACAAAGAGTTCCACACAGTCAAATATGCAAAGAAATGTTGTGGAAACAGCCAGCTGGATTCTCGCAGGAACTGATCACACAACTGACCAGCGTCGCTTATTCCGCAGTCAACAGGAGTTGGATTAATTAAAAAACTTCTGGGCTGATTAGCATCTATTTTTACCCTTCCCGACTTAATCCTTTTTTCTAACGCCTATAAAAACTTCGTGAAGTGAACATACCCTGCAGGGTGGCTGGACTAATCAATCTATGATGACGCCTAATGAGTTGAGCTATCGAGACAGAATTGTTAAGTTCAATGTTAAAAAACTTGGCTGGATTTCGTCTGAAAAAATTTATTTTCATGCACTGGAAAACACTAAAATTTCACAAGATTTTCTTCAAGTCCCACGCGTCTTTTTTGTCACGAAGTTGTTCCAAATTTCACCAGATTTTGATAGTCTGGTGGCGCATTTCAGCATCTGGCAGCACTGTTGCTGAATATTTCAATGCCTGGTGAACGAACTTTTCCCTTTTTTCCACTTATGCCAATTGTATGCAAATTTCCCGCCCTCAGCAGCGCTTGTTACACGCAATTCCATTCGTTAGAAAATTTGATTGTTATGCAGTGTCAGTTGTTACGTGATAAGTTCCACAAAACATGAGTTTTGGCGCGCAGAGCGGATCATAACCTTTTCTAGTAGAAACCACTTGCACTTAACGGTATGAACTGGTTTTATTAAAGGGGTCCACACCTTTCATCCAATTCGTCAAGAGGGTTCATGACACTGAAAAGTTTGGGAATCACTATTCTAGTATCAAAGAAACATGTGGCGGATCCAGAGTTGTTGTTTGTAAAGGGAAGACGGAAACGGGGTCGTTAAAACATGTAATTTAAACGTTTTCAAACACTGCGGTAGTTGTACGGTCCAGGCAGATCGTGAAAAATACTCGGCTACAAAAAGTTGACAGCTTGTTTTTTTATGTCCAACGACTGCTTTCAAAGAAATTCAGTCCAGAACCAAAAAGCAGCTACAACCTTTAGTTAGTCGATTCACCTCAGGAGCACTTTGCATCTTACATTCCGCACAAAAGGTAACAACTACAAGCATGGGCGTCGGAAGGATTTGTGCAGGGGGGAGGCAATATTAGATTTTTCCAGGGACAGCCAAAAAGATTTTTCCAGGGGACGCTAAAAGTGTGGATCTTCATTTTACCCACTCGAAACTAAGAAAACAACCTTTTTTTGCTAAAACTTTAGTAGGAAAATGTCAAATATTAAACTCCAGGGGGACCAAGTCCCCTGCCCCATATCTGACGCCTATGACCACAGGGCTTGCATGCTAAGTTCTTTAGAACTTCGAAACTGGACCAAAAAACATGCGGCAGGAAAGAAAACTGCACAGTTTCCACGTGCGATGCCATGGCAGCATTTGCAGCGTCATGTGGAGAGACAATATCAGGAATGTGGTTATCTTGCCCTGTTCAATTATTCAAAACAAGGCGCTTGCGCTGGCTTGGGTCACGTTTTCCGCATTTCTGAGTGTCGTTTACCAAAAAACATTCTGCATGTTGAAATGAGCTCAGGTACGCGAAGTGTTGGCCGACCCCTCCTTCGTGTCAGAGAGTTGTAAAGAGATCTGTCCTGCGACTGTGAAACATATTCCGAAAATTGTCTGGCGTGCATTCCTTTTCCGAGGTGCCTCGCGATGAACCCAGTCCCGTCGCCACGGGCGGGCTTTGGTGGGCTTATCCCCCCAAAGAAAGCTCCAAGCCCCCCCAAAGTGGAACATGAAACACTATAGATAAGTGTAGTTTTTGTCAGTTTTTAGAATGTCAAGCCACCCCAGCATAAATGCAAAGCCCTCTATTGAAAATTTTCTGGCGACGGTTCTGGATGAACCCTCACCGTTATTTCTCAAATCAAAGTGATCATTACGGCAGCCAATTTTTTGACCTAAAATTTACAATTTTGACTTTTATCTATTTTCTGTGTTTTCAATTGAAATGTGGAATGCAAAACACTCATATACAGTAGTAGAAAACAAACCGATAGGTTTGAAATTAAACAGAAAGTAGTTTATCTGCAAAATCTAGTACAGCATATTTTAAAATGTCTGTCAACATTCAGTTTCATGAAACGAACCTCGGATGCTTTGTACTGCGGCGATGTGCCTCCACCATAAACCTTTTGTCACATTTCGCTAAGCAGTCAGAGTACGCAAAATTTATCATACGCAAAAATAACTTAGGTGTTCAGGTAAACTCAGAAGCATATTTATGCAGTATATTTCGAAATTTTGAAGAATTTGGTTGTTTAACCTTAGGCATGATGTGCTGATAAGTACATTAATAACTAGAGGCAAATCTGCGAATATGTTTAACTTTTCAACTAAGGCTACAGGCCAGCATATTCCAGTACTGACTAACTGCATCACAGCCACCAATCCATCCGCTTCTCTTGGCCAGTAAGATACCATCCACTTACTGTAAGCCACAAGTTATACGTCTTATGTCACAAATCTCTCAATGACATTTCCCCAACTTGAGGAAGTGTAGATCATCACAACAAGGAAAGGCTTGGACTAGTTTACACCGACTAACAGCAACTGTCAAGCTCAGACGTACGCGGAATACGATCGCGAGCTACTGGAGCCAGAGATCAACGTAGGAGAATCTGCAAATCAAGCCTTCTCAAGTGGAAACACTGGCCCTCAACGGAGGCAGGACCGGATTAAGGAGGGGACAACGGGGGCAATTTCCCCGGGCCCTCCGCTACAAGGGGCCCCCCGTGAGGACATTTATTTGTTTTGAATAAAATATTCGTTTAAAAAATTGTGATTCAAAAGAGATATGAGAGTACAACTCTACATTTCGATGTTGCGTTGAGCATCATTAAAAATTTTTCTGCAAGTTTGACTTTCTGCTAATTTTAGTAATCACTACTGAATACAAATATTTTCGGTTTGTTCAATGCAAATATATTTGAAGTTTGCTTGTAACTTTTCCTAAAAATCGTTCTGTTGGCATGGGTTTATCTACTCGTGCATCACGCCTACTGCACAAATGTCGCGAAAACGGTACTGTTTAAGCAGCAAAGCTGGTTTTGCTGTGGTTGCTGTTTAGTATCAATGATTCCGTAACTTTTTGCGCCGTCTGGAGGTAGCCGCAACCGAACTGCGACCTTTGTTTCGTCATGGGTAACATAGGGTGGAAATCCACTTTTCTTCCGATGGCTACTATTCTTGCGTTGCATCATAAACGTATGAAGCTAGCCAAGCCATTTACACCGCATGTTATTGCGTGTTCCGCCAGAAAAGGTTTTTGATCAATCGATTTGTAGAACGAAAGAGCAAAAAGCGAGATTACAGTGTTTAGCTTGAGCGATGCCGAAATCTGTAATGCCATCAGGAGGGCCATTTAGAATTCAAGAAGGAAACCATTAAAACAATCTCAAAATATCGGGTGAAACTGTTGCATCACTAGGTCTAAGCTGCATCCTGGAAATTGAATCCACTTGGTCACCCTGCGAACGTTGGAAAAGACGTAGGCGGACCAAGTTACTTGGATGAAATGTAACGCCCTATGCCTGAAAATGCATTGTCTTGCTCCCGCAAAAAAATAAACCAATGTCCATGAATGATTTCAATTTGCTTCAAACAAAATACAGTATATGTTTTGCTCATCTTTTGAGCCGTTAATTTTAGAGGGCTTCAACAAACCACGGGGCAACCATATCTTATGCCTATTTTCGCTGATAATGCTGCTTTGTACAGTAGCTGTGTGCTTTAGCTCAGTCGTTTTGTTTGGTCATATAAAGCCATATTTTCTAAAAAATTAAATCATGTTATCAAGTTTATAGGTCATAAAAATGGCCCTAGCTATCAGGAGCTAAAATTGGCAAAGTTTCTAAGGAGAAAAAACGCAAGAATCTGGCAGGGTCAACAAAAAGTCGCGACTGAAACGCTTTTTTTCAGCAAATCTTTTAAGCAACGTTAAAACAGTGGCGTTAACCAGAGCACCTGAAAATGTGATCTCTGGTTTCTGGTTATTGTTCGGGTGAATGTTGTTTCTTGCCGAGTCACTCTCCAGCCTGTGGCAATATTTTTCTTAGTAAGGATACACTGTACTGTTTATATCATAAAATCTCTTCTCGCAGCTAACTGTATGTTCAGTTGAGCACCGTCCTTGTTCGATTGTAAGCCGCGGCTAATAAAGTTTAATTCATCATTCCGTGCCGCTTACAATCAAGGGCGGCTTACATTTTATATTTTTTACTTTATCGAAAGGTATAGATGACGCTCAGTCTTTACATGGCTACATTTTGTCGACCAGTTTCTTCTTTCGCATTCGATTTTCTTCAGCATCACGTGCACATCCGCCACAGGAGGGATTATGATAAACAGAAGGCAGTTGTAATGGTGTAAGCATCATTAATACGGGAAACGCACGAGTACGCGAACGTCGCGAATGTATCTCAGAGGCTTAGGTAACTTATGTTCAAAGTGCCGTTTACAATCAAGGGCAGCTTACATTAATTTTTAACACCATCTCGTGCGGCTTACAATCAAAGGCGGCTAACAATCGAGTTAATACGACAGGCACATAATCTACTACTGGAAAAAGCAAACGAGAACGTTGCGAATCAGCGAAAACATACTGTATATTTTTCAAACGATGACGTCATGAAATCCGTCATAGGGGCCCTCCAGTGAAAATTGAACCGGGCTCCCCTACACTTTAATCCGGCTCTGAACGGAGTGTGTGGCACGCGTGGATCACGACGAAAAAACTGATGAGATGTTTTTTCGATTTGTTTTACGAAGTGTTTCCGAAACTAAAATAATTTTTTTTTAAAACGAAAATGTTTTTATTTAGAAAACATTTGAGAAACGAGTTTTCGAAACTAAAGTAAAATTATTTTTGTTTTTGAAACGAAAAGATTTTAATTTGCAAACAAAAGTTGAAGTGTTTTAGAAACGTAAACATATCTTTGTTAAAACGAAAATGCAACATTTGCGAAACGAAAGTGTTTGCGAAATAAAAGTTTTTTTTTTCAAAAAAATGCCAGAAACAAAAATTTTTAGGGTGGCACGCATGGGCCACCATACAAAACCTGTATCTCACAAAAGTTCGCTGAACTGCTGCTTGCAGCTCTTAGCATTGCCCTTACGCAATGTCTCCATCCTGATTGCTGATCAGGGAACACACCCAGGACACAAAAAGAAACCAGAAATTGCACAAACTCAGTCATGGCGCTACAAGACCATTGTAGTTATAAAGTGCCAACAACAAACCACCATATCAAAAAAATGTATTGCTCTTTTTTGGTGTGGTTCGGGAGAAGTTTTGCACTTCTACTTTTTGGCATAAACAAGTCGGTCTGTTGCGAACACGAGACATCGAGAGTTTTGACTTCACCGCAGTACAACGCTGCGTTCCGTAATACATTATTTCAACACGTTTCATTCGCAAGTTCAAAGAAAGTCTGCAAAGGCAAGTTCGATTAAAGTTGTCAAAGTGCATTAACTAATTTGAACGATTTTCCTCCTGTGGGCTGGAATCAAGCGTCAGGATGCTACAGTGGTAAAACAATTCCGCTGATCTTGGGAAGTACCGCATTTGAGCGGGATTTTCAAATTCTAGCATCAAACCTTGGCTTGTATTCGCGCGAAGAGCTTGTCCAACTTCACAACTGCAAATTTACACTGGAGCTAGTGATTGCTGGGGATATTGCTCCCACGATGTCAAAAAGTTTTTGAAAAGATACCAAAAAAAATACAGATTATTATTATCAGTTTTATCCAGCATTGTGCATCTAAAATCTTGAATTATAGCAACTCTTTCATTTGGCAACATTAAACGTACACCTATTATTTTGCCTGTGGGTATGTCGAATAGGATAGAACTAAGGCGTACAGTAATTTAGGCAAAATTTAGGAAGTAATACCACCTATTCCCACTTACAACCTGGAAATACACCCCTGCAAAGTGCTCTTGTCCATGCCATTACCGTTTTTATCATACGTTCGACAGCGTGTGGACCTTCGACAATACAGCTGTAAGTCAAGCAATGTTTTAGTGAAACAGGTTGAGTCGGGACTTGACTTATGCGCCTAAAGCAAGAAAAATATCTTGTTTAGCCATCAAAAACGTTTATTGTGGGCGTCTTCCTTTCTTTCTAGCAGAAGTTGGCAAAAAGTATATAACGTGTCGACATATTTTCAAAAATGTTCTGGCGCGCTAAACATTTCCCACTCTTTCGTTTATAGTTATAAATAAATACTGTTTGGTCAATCGGTAACGGGAGAAAAAACGGACCAGTCTCCTTCCACCAAAAAGGAGAAAAGATGGTAAAGCTCCCAAAGCATGCAAGCCAAGACGTAGCGAATTTGAACACTTTTGTACATACCTTAAACTCTTCAATTTGTTTTTTAATTTTAAATTAGGGTGCACTTCTTTGTACTTTTGTTGCACTATTGTGCTTCCGCTTTGTCCCCTACATGACTATCTTCCGTGCGTTCTTCAGTGCAGTCCATGGCAGCTACCATGAATCGCCTGTTTCCACAGCGAGAACTGAAAATAAGCATCGCGTGCAGAGCATGATCATCTCATCTCGCACAGCGCTTTGAAAGCTTATTTTCGACCTTTTTAATTTTGTTTTTCTTCAGCTTCAAACAAGTGAAACGTCCGCATTTTATCTTTGCTCATTTCCATTGCAGAAAAAATACTGCAACGAGTCCTGACAATCAGAAAGTATAGTGTAACAGTTTTTCATCTGGGCAATTTTAAGCAATTATGATCGTCACATAAATGCTCGGATAATGTTAACAGCGAACTGATCTAATGTGCGATGTTTTTACCTGAAGATAACTATTTTTTCTGAAACCTTCTTCGTTGCACGTTGACCTGGCAGCAATTGCGTTTATTGCCTAAAATAAGACCTGTGAAATGTTCGTATCGATTTTTGCATCACATTCAATTGTTTTTTAGCATCAGGCTTACCGATTTCACCGAGACTTTCGGTGATTTTTTTAGAAAAAACAGTTATACGTATTTATTCGGCATTAGTCATCTTCATTCAACAGATTTAACAGCTCACTTCAAATGACTGAAATATTTTAGAAGTCTACATTTTAACGTACCAGGTAAAATTTCTATATGATGATAGAAAATTGCTGCAACTGTTTTGATTTTTGTTCTTTCCGCAAAGTGTTTGTTTCGCGCTCACATGAGCGTCCCTCTGAGCTGTTTGGGTTGTAGCTATTTTTCGTGGCGCAGGTCTACTACTGCTAACCTCTGACTACAGTCTGATGTGCACAAAAAGAAAAATTACTAAAGAAATAGATAAAATAGCGTACTTCTTTCGTACACAAATCAAAAACAGTCTCCAAAGGAACTAGTGAGCCAGTAGCCAATAACAATGTAATGAAAAATTGAAAGGGGAGCTTTGAGCCGCTTGAAAACCTTAGTAGCCTNCATTGCTNAGAAGTAAAAAAATTAAGAACCGCTTACTGTACAACCTAGAGGGCAGCAATCGGTGTTCCCTCTAAGGTGCGCAACACCACCAGGCAATTTGCGNAGTGCTGTCTCATTCTCGCGCACTTCCAACATCCTAAATTTAATATNCGGTATATATATCGAACGCTTCTCTGTTTGCGCGTCTCCGTGGTTGCGCAGTTGCATGCGCTCAGTGCGCAACAGAACAAACATTTGGTCAGTGTAGAATTTTCTTAGAGGGAACACTGGCAGCAATAACTCTTAACATCCGCCCTGGATTGATGAAAGTCAAAGAGAAGAAAGGCAGTCTGATGTCTTTATGTAAACGANATCCGTNCAGTATGCTANAGATCGTGATCATATAGGAGGGGGCAAATGAAGCATTTGTTCCCNCCAACCGGAAAAATCAATTATATTGCTTTAAGTTAATTTCACCCATAACGTCTTGGATTTACTGCTGCCTCTCGCCATGACGTGATTCCAACGCATAAGCCGCTTGTCGCGGATAATACGAATTTTTTTTTCCAATGAATAAATGTGAAAAAAATTCGGNGTTGAGTCGGGCTAGATATGTTTGCGCAATTTCACCCNTCAATTCTTATTTTTCGNAAAAATTTGTCCACTGTCTGTAATTCTTACTCTTGACAGGGCAGTCGTTCTAAAGCCCAGTTTGAAGACGCTATATTTGGTTTGTCACAGTGTAAGAGAAAAGCAACTACTTTGAAGTGCTTTTTGTTGGGTTTCCAGTAGATCGAGCTTCGCAGATGAAAAACGCAGTTACCATTTCAAAAGTTTTGACGCTAGTTTTGTTGTGAAGAATTTCAGCAATATTGCTGGGAATTACTTTACCAGAATAGTGCCATTTTGTTCACTGCTGTTAATGAGTTGTTCGACGTGACACAGTCATCAGTTTTAGTAATCGTTACCTGCACTTATGACAATGTCATGACGAATTGTACTCAATAAACGTGGTAGAGTTTAGCATAGCATGCTAATAAACATTGAAAAAACACTGCCAGGGGTTTGCTAAAGCAGTAAGTCAGCTCAGCTGTTTGAAATTGAGCTTGTCTCTTCGGGTCCTTCTTATTGATATACTTTTTGTACTGAAAATCAAAACCACAATAAAACTTATAAGGAAGAATTTCCAAACATTCACAATAGCATCACACTACTGTTAGTTAAATACAAAAAAGAATTAGGTACTTGTTGAACACAAGACACTGCTCAGCAATAAAAGCGAATTTTGTAAGTCCAACACAAATGTGGAACAAACATTCAGCAGACTACTGTATACGGACTTCAGGAACAATATTAAATGTGTGAGCAGAGCAGGACAAGATTGATAAAACCCGTCACAATTGTCAGTATTATCATTGTGAACAAACCGTAAGCTTTTTCACTTCTATCTCATGACAGAACACGATAAAAAAATTGAAATGTGAATTGAAGAGCTACAGTGGCTATAATTAAGGCCACATATTCTTTATTTACGAACAAGCGCTCACAAGCAATAACTGCATTGAAAAGTGGCACCAAGATAAGCTGCCTCTAATCATATTTCCAATGCTCAGTAGTCTCCGGTCGATGCAGCCACCAAAAAGCAAACATTATGTTTTGTTCCGATATTACCGATTTAGAACACTACATTTTTTACAAATTGAAAAAGCAAACACGTACGTTTAACTCTATTCCTCCCATCGAACGTTTATACGCTTGTGAAAATATGAACAACTGTTAGAAGCCTTCAAGTACAAGTACCCAGTAGGCTAGACTACAGCAGTGGTGTGCGTTGTACGTTGAAACCCAGACCAGAAGTCCTAAATTGCCCTGAACATTTAAAAGAAACTAAAACGGTGACCACAAAACTTGACTTTACTGGTAATGGGCGCATTTCCATGATGTAATTCTCAAGAACCGTTGAAGTTGACTTGATCACATTGTTTCAAGTTACCTCTAAAATGATTGGGATGGTAAGTTCACGTTTACTTGTTTTGCATCTCCGTATGTCTCTGCTTCCTATTACGACATGCTTATATCACAGCTAAAACTCCCACATTTCCTTAGTTAGGAGAGGATGCTTACACTTGTAAAAGTAACAACGGTTTTCAAAAATCTACAGTACGAATAACAAAAAATCTAGCTTTGACATCATTTCTACATCATGGTCGGAAACAATTTTGGTATTTATTTTTCCTCAGGTATTTGTTTCTTTGTCTCAGATTCAAGATCACGTCACATCGGTACGTAATAGTAAAAATGAAATAAGAAAATATTTGTCCACTACGCATTTGTCCAAAACGTCAAAGACGTTCTCCTCAACGTCAAAGACATTCTCCTTAACTCCTCAACTACAGGCTTTTTGCTATTGCCTTGTTACAGAGAAGGCCTATTGCTTCAAACATTATCGACATCCAGTGGCGCGGTAACTGACGGTGGGGCGTATCGCCCCCCCCTGGCAAGCTAAATGGAAAAACTGGACCCCCGCTTAGCTTATATTTCGATTTTGGTATTCTTTTGGTTTTCAGTAGGGTGTTGTTTTGCGTTTTTCTAAAGTTTTTCGGAGTATTTTCCTATGTTTTAGGGTTTTAGCATTGCCATCCACATCTGGATTCACGATCTTTTCTCAACTTGTTCTGGATGTTAGCTAGTGGGCCCCTTACACTGGCCAGTGGGCCCCTTTTAGCTACTTTTTTCTCCTTGGTTCAAACCTCTAGTTGGGCCACTGCCGACATTATATGGAAATACGATTTGAATATCTCTCAGGGATTTTTCTCCCCGCTGGAAAAACTTTTTTTAACGGCCGTGAAACCTACGCTTGAGCTCTCGACCATCATAGGTACTTCGCCGTGTAAATACAATTTTTTGCAGCTTTTCAAAAATCTTACTAATAGGTAAGCGTCTTGGAAACAATGAGATCACATCGAAAACAGGAGAAGTTGTCAGTCGCTTGCATGTTGTGAAGGACGGACCACTCTAAACAATTCATGAGATATTGACACGAATGTTTGGATTGTTTCCAAGTTTTTTTATCTTGACTGTAAAACCAGAGCGCGAGTAGTAGCATAACTCAATTTCCATGGGGCTACTTCGGTTTTGGCCGCATTTTTACTCAAGAGCGAAGTTTGCATTATCTTGCGGCAACGATTGGTAGTGATTGCGAGATCAATCGTTGAAGCGTCCCTTCGCATCGCATGCTGCAGATTGCAGTTAACTGCAAATACAGATGCAGTTCTTCACCACCAGTGGTGTAATTTTTCGCACGCTATCCACACAGCACCGCTTCAGTCTGTGTGGATAGCGTATGCGGAGTGCTAAATCCGGCCTGCACTTTGGCCACCAGCAATTAGCATTGGTTGGGCAACTAGTATTTAAGAACACGTTGAACACTTGTCAGGTAAAGGTTCATTTCTAAACATGGGCGTCGGAAGAATTTTTTCCAGGGGGAGCCAATAGTGGATTTTTCCAGTGGGTTGCCAAGGATTTTTTCCAGAGGGGGCCAAACATGATGAAATGTAATTTTACCCACTCTAAACTAATAAAACAGCCTTTCTTGCTAAAAATTTAGAAAATGTCAAATTTCAAAATTTAGGGTGGGCCAAGGGCCCCTGCCCTCCTACGCCCATATTTCTATTTATGCATTTGTACAAGATTTTAATTGGCTTTTGATGTGGCTGTCACATAAAAGGGCTCAAGATTTCTTTTCAAAAGGTGAAATAAGGGGGTAGGATTCAGAAAAATTGTGGATAGTCTTTATATGAACTGAACACATGTCTCATATTTGCTTACAGATTTTAGTTGACCGGTCAGTCGGCTCTGTTGCTGATTTAAAAGAAACCAATTTACATGAGATCAGCAAAATATTGGCAGCAATGTACATTTAACTCTTCGCAAATTTCAGCAACCCGACCTACTGTTATGTTCAGCACTTGCTACCCATGTGAATTTTGGGCTTGGCGTAGCACGAAGCACACTTGATTATGAAATCTTCACTACGCAGACGTGTAGAGCAAACCATCTGGTTAGGCAAGGATATGACAGCACAAAATCGAAATATGTTTGCCAGCATCAGAACCAACGCGAAAACGTTTTGAAATGCCCGAAAGCATAAAAAACAAGTCGTTGTAGTATCTTCGAAATACCTGCACTTTTACATGTGTCGACGTTAGATACCTACGAGTAACTACCTGACTTGATAAAACAAACGCAAGGAGAACCCACATTGTAGTCTCTGCATGTGTTCTTTTAAGGAAAGCAGAAGTTCAGACGACAGTATTGGCATAGAACATTAAAACCAACTGTATGAAAGCTGCAGTAGTTCAATTTTCTTTACATTGCATTAATTTAATTTAATTTAATCTATTTGATTGTGAACAGACACGAAGTCCAAAGCATGAACACACACACTCTGCAGAACGCAGGTCGATAAAAGCATACAAAACAGCACGTAGTACAAACCATTAAAGCCGGCGGAATCACAGGGTTCCAGACATTTTTTGCAACTGCATTCAAGACAGAATCATAGGGTTACAGACACATTCTTAACACTATTATTAGCCAACACGTAACGCTTGTTACAAGACTACTGCGTCAATTCCTAAATTGGTCGAGTCTAGGTAAAATGCGGAAGCATTGTGTCATGTGGCATGACACGCCCATCAATCAAACGGATACAGCAAAGTTCGATCACTCATTCACAGAGTAAAATGCGATTATAGTGTTCAAAGAATAGGGCAAATACAAACAATCTGACTGCATCAAAGCATATAACCATATGTTGTTAGATTTTCTGCATCTTTCGAGAAACAGGTACGTGTATTTTCGCAACAGAGCCTCAAAGGTAGGAATGTTACATCAAACCTGGTGGGTACTAACACTCGCTCTCCAGGGCAGGTTGTATAGAGCTCTGCATCCAAAATTATATGCCGCACGCAATCTCTGCATGCATGACTTCCTGAAATTACACCATAATTGTGATGCATACATGGGCGTAGAAAAGGAACGAAAAATTAATAATTAATATTATAATTATCAATATGCGCTTTAAATTTTTCTGGTATTTATCTTGTTGGAAGAAACCTGTTACGTTTAATGAACTCGACACTAATCAGCACAACTCCGTACACACAACTCGTAAAATCACGCTTTCAGTTGTAGTGCAACCGTGGTTTCGCACAATAGCAAGCTCAAATACACTACGAAAGTCTTGATAGATCAAGACACGAGTGACTAATGCAGTGGTTATCAAACTTTTTGTCACTGAGGACCCCTTCGACTGCACCCAAAACCACTGCGGACCCCTTCGTTTCGTCAACGTTTTTGGATTATTGAGAAACGAGATCTGGTAGTTTATTAGCAATGAGCGCCCCGACCGCACCGGCAAGAAGCAATTTTCAGGCATCGGCCTGCGTGTCGCCAATTCCGTCACCAAAATCAAATAAAAAAAGTCAGTCGACTCGCAACATGAGAATGTCAGACTACAGTTGTGGTGTAATTAAACTGAATAATGGCCCAAATAGGCACAATAGAAACATGGAAACGAGCGGATTTTCTTGATTCAATTTTGGTTTGCCGAACCCCTGAAACACATTCATGGACCCCTAAGGGATTGACGGACCCCAGGTTAAGAATTCCTGGACTATCCTGGACTTGTGCGTTCAAGGTACTCGCATTCTCAACGTATTTGTAGTTTGTCTCAGCCAAGTGAAGTACAGTTCATTCAGCATTGTCACAATGTACTGTAATGTTACGCGAACAAAAAGGCAGATTTTAACTCCTTATACTTTACAAAAGCCACGAGAAACGATATGAAAAATAATTCATGCTTGTAAAATCAGCTTGCTCAACGTCTCCATGAATCTAACCAGTAGCTTAACCCTGTTAAACAGGCAAAGAAACCTTTTGTTGAAACGACCGCAAACAAAAACGTAAAAACCAATGATCAAATGAAATCTTGTTAAACTTTCGTAAACAACTGTTTACATGTAGCTGTTGACTGAAAAAAACTGCTATTCATCATTCAGCGGTTCTTTTGTCCGGGTAAAGCTTTGGCGGCCCTAAGTAGGCTGCGTGACCGTAAGTAAAAGACTGCCGACATATTTGGTGCCGCCTGACAAGCAGAACGGTTTGTCTGCGATATACAAAATATTTATTCAACTGAAAAGGAATTTTCGCGGCGATTCGATTAGATGGCTGCATTCAAAGGAGTTGAAAAGTTTGTCAACTTATGAAATTAAGAGGTTAAATAAAACGCAAAAGTCATGGACCAATGGGAAAAAACANATACAAGTACAACTATCTAACCGCTTTCAAAAGGTTTCTTTTCACCGCAAGTATCAAAAACAATTCCCAGATTTTTGGTTTAAAATTAATATGTGAGCAGGTTTTAAAGTGGGACACGTTGCGTGACTGAAGGAGTTATTTGGACTTTTTGGTTAATAACTCTCACGGTTTTGTGCCAGCGCATGCCTAGCACCCAAACAGTTAAAATGAAAAAAACTCTTTTTCGCATCCTGCAGTAACACTGATCATAATGACAACATGTCACACTGTTGGAGAGCAATCGCTTTTTGCGTCAAGTGTTTAAGAATCATGTCAACCACTCGTATACGACGTATGTATGAACGCGCCGCGTCTTATGAAACCATCCAAAAACGTATGTCTGTCTTCCGCAAAAGCATTGTACGAGAAGCTGGCGTTTTCTTTGCGGATTTAGTGTAGTTGAAACTTTTTACGCTACCGAACGTTGCTGTCTGACCACCGCGCTCTTGCTTTAACTTCTTTTTTTGGCGTCGCGTTTTGCAAAGCGAGGTCCTCGCGGCTTTCTCAAAAACATCGAAAATAGTTGTGCTTCATCGGTTATTTCTGGTCGAGAGCTCAGCGATTGTGACGTATCTGGGCACTTGTACTTGTCGTCTTGATGAATTCAAGTCGTATCGTTGTAGCGAGCATGTGCGCATAGTTTTGTCGGCCACGCTGACCTACGCAGAGAGGGTAAACGCGCTGGCAGTTGAGAAACCAGGACATTCAAACTGCTAAGGCGTCTGATCCATGCCGGTCCAGCAGAACGATTGAACTGGCATGAATCGCCAGCTTCGATTAATCTTTCGAATGATTTACGAACGAGGCCGGTGCCCAGCTGTTCTTTTGACTGGGTTTTGTTTCACCACTGCCGCTCTCACGTAGCCGGAACAGGTAAGCCGGCCGGTGATACGCTGCGTGGTGCTTTCCCAACGATGAAACCATACTGCATACGCTTGATTTCTTTACCATTAGATTGCGGAAGACAGCGTCGCCTGAAGTAGTTGGTTTGTTTCAGTTAGGGCAACATCTGACTATACGTCAAAAGAACTGTGTCCTGGATCAGAAATTCAAATGTTACTTCTGGTAAATACGCAAGGTTTTGCTGTTTATTTTTCGTTCTAAACAAGCATCCGGAGGAATTTTACCAACACCGTACAATCTGCAATGATGTCTTTCTGCATTTTATTAACATGCCTAAATTTTCATAGTTACGCTGTTAAAACGGGTTTTCAAAAAGCTATGAAAGTAGAAAAGCGCTTGCATGGGTTTTAAACAATGTTGTTGTCAGTGATAAGAATATACGCTATTAGTCGCTACCTCACCAGGCTTGCGCATAACTGTGTACGCGCAACCAACGAGGTAATGTTCATAAACAAAATCAAATTTTAAAGCAACACGTTACAGCGAGGTGTTACCAATCTTTAAGTGACAATCCCAACACACTATTTTTAACCTGTTTAGCTCGCAAGAAATACATGGAGTAAGAAAAGCAATGTGCTTTGTTATTTTAAAGCCTAAAAGGCTCAAGTTTTCGAGCGGCACGCCGCCGCGCAGTGCCGATTTTTCTCGTGAAATGTGCCTTTAAAATCGTACACAAATGAAGTCGTTCGCGCTGCCGCTAGATCTGCTGCTGCTTGTGCTGCTGTTTGCTAACGCGTGTGAAAGTCTAACAGAGCAGGAGACCACGAAGGAACGAAAAGCGGTATTTTAGGAATTCGCCAGAGAGGTGCCACGAAACTGCAATTTACGATCGACAAAGTTCGCCGGCTCGAACGCACGCTCCCACCGCAAGTACGCAAATATCACGACGCCTGGACGTTTGCTCACCTGCGTCTATCCACTTACAAGTAGGTTTAATGCGCTGTAGAACATTTATCAACTGAGCTTTACTTTCAGTTCAGGGATGAATAGCATTCTGATGAAGTGTTCCATCATAGTTAGTCATAAATGAGCACAGGAAGCCAGACAAATAGATGAGGTTAATGCATGATGGCCCTGCCCTCGTCGCCTTTTATATGCTTACTAAAATGTGCTTAAATGCCTCGTAGGTGAACCATGCTTAATGATAGTGTTAGAACTACTTCCTATGGGCCGAATCCAGCCGTGAACACTCATGTCGTTTATAGTCGATATAAAACAAAATTTTTCTAATAACTTGCTCTAATACCACTGCAACTAGTCGCATCACAAAGAGTTGATCAAGACTTCAACAGCATGGCAAATGTTATTTGTCTATCAATATTTTTCACTTTCTACTGCGTATGTCAAGGAACGGGCTGCGAAAAATCGGTGGCAAATCGGAGAGATGAAAACACGCAACCCGTTTGCTGAAATGCATTGACATTAACAACGATCACAAATCAAGAATGCTACAACGCGGGCAGTCTTTTGGATTCTGTTGCACCAAGCTAAAAAGCTGTTGCAACAAATGACCACCAAGCTTTAGTGAAATCAATTGCGACAGCGGCAGTCGTACACAACCGCTATGGTCAAGACTGCTCCAAAAGCGGCAGATATCGACATGTCATACTCTGGTGAAGAAACACAGCTATACCTCTCGAACTCGATCCTTGCTTGGCTTGCAAAATTTGTGTTCCGATATATCGCGCGACGACCATGTCTTGCAGGGCTGCCACGCGAAACGCCTCAACCAAATGCCCTCCATAACGTTCCACTGCTGTGCTTTGTATCAGTAAAACACTACAGTACAACAAGTCAAGGGAGGAAAACAATGTGTTATGCGCGACAGATCTAAATAGACAAAAACCCTTCTATTTATTTAAAGATTTTTTGTTAAATTGTTTGGATATTGTTAGCAAACTGGTTGAAGTGATCAAAGAAAGGCAGAAATTTTTTCCGTCTCAGAACCTACAAAGTATTGAGACGGTCAAGTAGACAGCGAATCGTGAATTGTTTTCTGGATTACTGCCGCTTTTTCTGGATTTAGCCAATTTTCTTAGAAAGCGCCATAAGATGTACCTTTTGGAGAAATGCACGAGCCTTTTGTGGAAACTCACTTTTGCGCTTAAGTTCTATACATTGTGTTTCACGATCTTTTATTTCTTACAGTGTGGATGTGCATTTCATACGACCACGAGAACTTGTCTTTCTTTCTAGAGTTAGATAAGCCTTCAGTTAAATTATAATTACAAATACTTGTTCAAAATTTTTAATTACATCAGAATTACACAAAAACGAAAAGTCTCGTAAACCATCCAAATCACATGTACGCACAACACATCCGGGACCTTTCGCAGCTGACTCGGATAAATAGAAGCAAGGTACATGCCAAGTATTTCACTAATTTTGTTTCAGCATTTGTTAGAGCTCTGTGAACTTGTTAATAGTAAGGTGTAATTAGAATTGGCTAAAAATTTTAGCAAATTACAATTACACAAAATCAAAATTATCAATTACAAGTATAGGTATAAAGACAATTTCTGAAAATATGAAGTAAACCGCATCCAACTCAATTACAAACCGTAATTGATGTAACTCCCTTTCTAATCAAATTTTTGCTTATGCTGAATATGTAGCCCACAGTACATTGCTACTTGTCTCTCTTTGACGATTTTTAAAGAATCGTTAGCCATAAAGAGTCACTGATTATTGTTCAATGCATGTGAATAAAAAGGAAAAATTTGTTAACGTTCGTAAGACCGGTTGAGAGAGAACCACTCGGAGAAGAGTGCAGCTTCACCAAAAACAAAACTTGCAGTCACTGCTAAAATATCCAGTTTCTTATCTTGCAGGTACACCAATCAATTTCTCAAAACATAAACTGTCATTCTAAAAGTTTTGGGTAAAATACGTTTTTAGAAGTCGGATAAATCTTGGCAATATAATTTAACCGAGGGACTTCTTTTTTCTGATGAGCGTTGAAAACTCTCCAATAGGTTCTTTGCAAACCAGTTCTACTTTCGTGTTATATCCAGGTTGTAATGAAACAAATAAGATTATAATCATATGTTTCAACTTTTCCACCAAGGGCAATGCGCATTTGCAAGACAAAATTTCCATGACTACAAGAAAAACTTTTATTTCAACTATATGATGAAAGTGTTACCGCTGCAAACTACAGACGATATATACCGTAATAGTCAAAAGTTTCCTCTAAATTTTTGGTGGCAGCATGCAACCAAAGTTTTAGATTTTGAAAAATCCTGTTGAGCTGTCTTGCGCCAAGGCAGTTTTATCCTCACCACCAGTTTTAGTGTTGACTTCTGTCACAGGACCTTACGATGGCTCCATAAACGGGCGCAGAAAGTGTCGTTGACTCGAGGTGCGGGAAACCAAGGTCAGCACTATAAAGGCATTGGCGGCTTTTAAAATCTGAAGCTGTTCCGCTAGCTTGGAAATCGTAAACGTGGATTTTAAGTCAAAAACGACTTTAGCGAAAAGCATTGTTACTACCACAAAGCCGCTGAATCGACAGGATGAGGTCAGATGCAAAGACAAGTGCATGTACTCAGGAAAATCGATCAAAGAAGACAATTTTGTTTTCAAAGCGTTTGCATTGTGGATCAGAATCTTTGCTGCAGAAAAAAGTTTAGCAAAAAAGTGTTTTTTTTCGAAACGTTAAGATTTCCATTTGGAAAGTTTTTTTGCTGAAAATCATGCTGACGCTATGTTGCGAACTTTGCAGCGATATTGGTACTATAGGTGAAAGAGTAATCGCAATTTTTCGTTTAATTTTTTAAAGCAATGTCGAAGTGAAAAGGTCAAAGTTTAAACATTTTCCTAAAAATTAGCCCAGGTTTGAGAGGAATTTGTGGAAGCGTAAAAGTCAGAAAGTATTCTGCAGTAAAATGAAAATCACGGCCCAAGAAAAAGATACAAATGACATATTGCAAACGTTTCGATAACTCCTGTTATCATCATCAGTGTGCAGTACATAATTATTTTAACCTAAGATTTTTCGGAACCTTCATCGTTATTTAGAGCTACTTACTTCCAATGTGTTGAGAAGTGAAATTACGAAGTACGAAATTTTCATGTCAATTTCTTTTGAAAACTTTGCTTGGTATTGACTTGATAATGAGTTTAGGTCAAGAAGTTCACATTGCACTTGGAAGTGTTTCAATAAAGCTGAGTTAATTTATTTCCTTTAAACTGCATACTCCTTGTGGTTACAGAGTACACGGATCTAAATTACAAATGTTTATGCTTTATGCATACCGTAGGCCACATAAATCCACAACGTTAGAAAACGTTTGAACTTTTCCAACAAGAAGTCAGAGACCGAAATGTAGCTTTTAAGGGGGCGTGCAAAATGATCTGAGAGCAGCAAAAAGATATGAAATTTTACCGTTTCTTGCTTGAAACTATGTTTATTTTTTAGTCTACTGATGTCGCACGCGTTCAGAAACAATTACGAATATGTGTAAGTTATAGCAAACTATTACAGTCCTGTGTTAATTTGCCAACCACGTTTCCTGTGAGCCATGCTTACTACGTAAAAAATTTAATGCTATATCATAACATTTGAAGTGAGAATAGGAAAGTTTATTATATATACTTCTATTTGGACTGAATATATACTGCTATCTTCAGAAATCATAAATAAAACATTCCATTAGTAAACTTTCTGCTGATCCTTACCCAGCAGATTTTACTTGCGTAATAGAACAGATGGTTGATCAAATATCAAATAAGCCCAGGCATTTGTAATGTAACAGGTTACCCGGTCGTAAATTTCAAACATTTTTCGTATGGAACCACATTACATACATATCAGCTAAATTTAAAAGTGCATTTAAATGTTGATTCCATTGAACGCAATCTCTCTGTGCTAAAGGATTTCTCTTGCCCATAGCCTACTGCATGCGCAAAAGACGTGTTGATCGAGTTCTGAATTTAAAAAAGGGTACTGAGGAAATTTTTATTATGCATTCCATTAGCAAAACAACTGTTTTCTTTCTGCAAGATGCACATATTGTTAGCCTTAGGTATCAATGATCCTGAAGTATTTAAAAGTGATGCGTGCTCCCTTTTTGTTACGGTTTATCTGAGGTACGTAATAATAACAGCCAAAAAATTTTAGACATCCGCCTGGAAGGGAATATGGGGTGACATTCGCATTTCAAAAAAGGTATAAACTTCGAAATTCAATGATGATGAGACAAAGGCGATGCTTTCTGGGGTTGATCAAACTTGTTATAATGATCAGACTGCAAAGAGCAACCAATGCAGAAATGCGATGTACTTATGTCAAATGTATGTATACTCTCTCTGCTGAAGTCAAGCGACTGACAATAGCGCAAGTGCTATCATGCCTCGCTTCAAATTCAAAACGTAAGAAGTTTCTCGTTTAAGAAAGATTAAAATTTGCAGCAAAAAAGTATCATCTTTTCGGGTATGAATCAAGAAAGTGAAACTAGAATTTAAAAAGAGAACAAATAAAATCGTGCAACGGCGTATCTTCGCATATACTTTCTTGTTTGCAGTGCTTCAGAGGAAGTTTGCCCGTTCGCACGCAATAGGGGTAATTTCAGTCGGTGACAATCCAACAATCATCACGCCTTGCTGACAGTTTTCGTTCGCCAGCTCAAAATTTTGCTTCCGGAGACGAGGTTAGACTTTGAAATCGATCGCCAACAAGCTACCTCAGATGCTCCTGCGTTCGTCGATCCACGAAAGTTATTGAGTGTTAGTGGATGCTACAATGGCTGACTTGCCCTTGCCAAATAACTTAGATTTCATCGACGCAACCGATATTCCAAGTTAACCTTGCACTATAGGCGCCCTGCCGAGTAATGCTTGAGATCAGTGTGGCAATCCCACGCGAAAATGTGGGCGCGGGGAGAGGGCTTTTTGCGTAACCTGGTATGTTAAGGAAATGTTGTAGTGTCATTGTCTATTGGTGGCGACTGTCGAATTCCTACACGCTTTCTCAAAGACAAGGAGTCAATATTTGTCTTTTCCTTGTGATTTCGATGCAGTCTTTACCAGAGCTTCACGGACTTTCACCTTTGATCAAGATCAGTGTATCAGCAATTGTGCTACCACATAAAGTTTGCAGATCGCAAAAATAACGTTTACCAGTTCATTTTTCGCTGATTGGCTACCTGCTTGTGCAGTGATGCTAAATATATTGCATACAAATATAGGATAACCCGATTTTGAAGCGGTCTTTCTTCATGAAGTTAAAAAAAAAAACTTGGTAAAAGTTTTCCGCAAAAACACCCAAAATCCATAGTAAGCATACCAATGAGGCCCATGGATTTTCCATGCCTTCATTACTTCTACAAACTAAGCGCCAATCCGAATGTTTTTTTTTCAGCCAAACAACCAACCTTTTGCGTATTAAACCAACGATTGGTTTTGTTGCGATAAAGCAGGGGTCACCAATCTTTTTGAAACTGAGAGCTACTTCTTGGTACAAATTCATGCGAAGGGCTACCAGTTTGATACACACACTTCTGAAATAAAAATTTGCTAGTTTTGTTTTCAATCATGTTATCATTAATAAAAATTAAAGATATATATCGATGTGAAGACACTGATCATTAGTGCAACCAAATTCTTGACCTAAAATTTCAACTTTTGACTTTGTAATTTACAAATTCTGACTTTATTTTGACCTATAAATTTTCTGCATTCGCAATTATAATTCAGCCTTAGGTGTTGAGCTAAAACTGAGAAACATATTCATGCACTTTATTCTTCAAAATTAAAAAAATTGGTTGTTTAACTTTGGGGATGTTATATTGATAAGTACATTAATAACTAAAGTAAAGTCAGACGTGAGAACATCATGAAGTTGAAACACTATGTGCACACTGGATTGAGTTTTTACCAATTCACGTACTGTAAGACCACGTTTCCTGATTTACCACGCCAATCCTACATAATATTAAATCGTCCAGTAGTGGNCAAAACAACATTATTATGTCCGAAATCACAACAAACCCATTATTATTACAGAATTGCAACTAAACTTGCAAAAGNATATCAATATTGGTTGTTGTAGTTTCAATAAAATATCAATAAAAAAAAAAACTGTGGTGCAAGAAAAGTTTGGCCCAACCACAAATTGTGACCTAATGATTAATTTTGACTTTTTTTGACCTAGTAACTTGGAATTCCCTCATGGTATGAGCGTGAAATTTGGTTTGTGGACATAACTTTTGAAAACGGCAGAAAAATTTTGACTTTATTGAATTTTGGTTGCCCTACTAATCATGTTTACGCTATTGTCGGAACAAGCCCGCGGGCGACCCGCGTGGTCCATGCGGGCGACCTGGTACCCGCGGTCACCAGGTTGGCGATCCCTGCGATAAAGCATGTGCCAGCAACTGCGTGCCACATATATCCATCAGTCAAACATTAAGAACGAGCACTCACCACCACTTCCAGATGAGTCCAAGATCAAGAAAGAGCTATCTTCGTGAGCCTCATAACGAGATAAGTTTTTGTCATGTCATCCATGTATGCCAACCAACGGCTCCCAGTATCGTCGCATTACAATGCCGCTTGGTCACGTGGTTTGTGCATGTAAGTTAGCAAAGCACATGTATTTAGGAGACTGTAAGTCTTGCTCCCTGCAAGCTGCAAGCAGGGGTGGATATAGGGGAGGCGAACAAAGCAGTCGCCTTGGCCATCCTTTTTTCGGAGATGCCGTTGGTCCCCGTTTGAGAGTTTCGCACTTAGTTTCTGCATTCTTTTGTTAAAACTAGAGCCACATTTTAATCAGCTCTGAAGCAAGTCATATGTTTTTCAAAATAAAGAAAAATTTATGTGTAAATGTGCCAAAGGGGTAAAGGTTCTCAACAACTTTAATGTGTAGACAAAGAACAATTTAAAATCAAATGACTTCAAACAATTCAGAGTGTGAAATGGACTTTCACGTGGAAGCAAATTCCCTTGCTAATTCTAATATCATCTCAGTTCTCTTAAATTCACACAGATTTAATTGTTTGTTTAGTTATATTGGTAACAATGTTAACACAACAGTGTATAACGAATTGTAAACTGTTTTCTGCTCTTTTTTGAAGAAATTAGCATCGTTGCAAAATGTGGGCTGCTTTCAAGTGTACAGCTTTAAAACTTTACACATTTTTGGTGCTTTTAATATATATATATATATATATATATGCTACCCTCTTGAATTTAGTTAATAAATTGAAATGTGAAACAAATTTAATTCTTTTATCCACCTAGTCCTGCATCTACCTTTCGCAGTGGCGATGTTTTGGAGCCCCTTTCTGAGAGTTTACCTCAGGCTTCCAAATTCTAATATCCACTCGTACCTGCAAAAGACGGTAGTTATGTATTTTTGAAGTTTTGTTCACCCTAGATTACGCACCACGTTCCGTGCGTAATAGGTGAGTTTACCGGCAGTTTCGCGTGAGGTAACTTCATTTGTTTAAGCACGCTTGCATTCAAAATTTTGTACAAACGGTTCTGTCAACGATCATTTGCCTTCCGGCTGGGCAGTACTCGTGCTGTGCTAACTTGTGCACAAATCACAAGGCCATTCAGCGTGGCAATTTGGCACTATCCGGAGCTGTACTGCATTACATAGCCGTCTTGTGGCACGTAGACGCCGTAGCAAGGACCTCATAAGACTCATGCAGAAAGCCGTTACATGAGCAGGGATGCATTTGGAGATAGCGATCACTGAGCATTCTGGAGGCTGGACCTGTAGGCTTGTGTGGTACGCCAGTGCTGGGTGCTGACCCACGGTGATTCTCAAGGAAGCAATGTAGCACCCGTGTTATGCACGGCGTGTCAAAAATGTGTGAAGTGAAGTGCTGGTAGTAGAATGCTTGAACATGCTGAGGAGCATCTCCATCATGCACCGCGATTTCCCCACATCCGCCAAGTGCGCAAGCAACGGGAACCCAGACAGATGTTGGAAAAGGTTCGCTTGAAGCAGAAGTGTTCGAAAATGAAAAGTAAACTCAACAAGAAACACGAGAAGTTAAGAGATTGCTGGGGCCGCAGCGCACGACTGCCCTGTAACTAGCGATTGTGAAACAAAATCACGCCCGCGTTTGAACGGAGCTCTGTCTCGGCTGTCACAAGAATTTCGAAAGCACAACAGGAAGCAATTAGAAGGATTAGACCGTCTCGCCATCTGTCGACAAACAATAGCTGGAACTTGAAATCTGTTTTTATTACTTTTTCACTCAAAGGTAGATATTTGCCACAATAACAGTTTTCCGGACTTAAAAAACACTTTAGCAAAAAGCAGACTTTTTCTGAATGGAACGAAACCTCACCACATAAATCTTTAACATGAAGTTTGTATGAAACGGATGTGCAGGAGCTTTAAATCATTTCGTAATGCCATAGAAAGTGTTTTGTTAAAAGCGCATTAATTTAAACGTAATTGCTTTAAATTGAGCATTTCGAATGTCAGTACAGTCGTCGGCGATGCCCGCAAGACTTATTGTGTTCGTAGCGATCAAGGGAATTTCATTTTTGAGACTAAAGTGATTACAGTCAATTTTGTTATTCCGCATATATAAATGTTAGCACAGGAAGTTTCAAGTGGAAAGTGGCCACGCTTTTTTTCACCTGTTAATTAGTTAGTGCTCCCGAAGCTACTGTTTGTTTTCCACTTGAGCATCGCCTTTGTTATTTGGTTGAAAAACGATTAGCCAAACGCACCTTTATTGTTTATTAATATATTTCAGATCAGATTTTTCAGCTCATTGTACTCCGAAAATGCAAATCATGTTTTGCAGTCGTGTTAGTAAGAACAGACTTAGTTAAACACCGACAGTGTGTCGCAAAAATAATCTTCTACATTGTTAATACTGGTCATTGTTACCCGTATCATTTGACTAAGCATGGGATTATCATCTTCGTAACTACCAACCCATCCCGCAGCACGGCCACACAACTGCTAACCAGAGACGTTCACAAGCGCGAGAAACACATCACTTTGCAGGTGATATACCGGAAATTACGGAAGCAAAAGTTTTTCTGTTATGAAAGCCGCGTTTTTGTTTTGCAACGCCAATGAGCGAAGAAAATCGCTCTGATTTCAACATGACACAAGACTTGAAGGCGTCAGCAAGATCTTGGCAATCAACTTCCCACTTCCATTAGCCCGACTAGCACAATGCAGGCCGCCGCCGTTCAGCTACATCTGGCATCGCCGTTCCACTTATTTGAGATCATGATGCAAGACCACACCGTTTAAGGCTGCCACAAATTAATCGCCACACTACGCTGGCTTTTGTCTGCCGTGACGCATCATAAAGAGCCTTTTTCGTTGGACGATTTCCAATTTTGAACTGTTCTAAAACCAGGGTACAAGCTGGAATGTCACGTCATTCGTTTGCTGCGCTCAATGAAAAACGTTTTCTTTGCACAGGTTTAAGACGTCAGCATTTAAAGTAAAACAGATCAGGGTTTAATAGGTCGACAGTAACGTTCAGGGTTCCAACCCAGGCAATATAGAACTGAGATATGTGGACTGAGATGCCCCGGCAGGTGGAACAGTACAGTGTCAACTTGCAACAACATAGAACGTTGCGCAAAAAAAAACTTAAAGGAAATATTTAGTTCGCATTCCGTGTAGCACCGTGGACACAGCTTCACTGCGCGACTCGGTGTATCACATGCGCAAGCACAAAGCGGTGGTGTTTGTTCAAACGAGTTGAAGCGAAAATCAGGGGAAAAGTTCCTAGCCGTAGGGTTATACCTGAACGAACATCTTGAAGCAAAGGCCATAGCGCAAACTGCACAGTGATCTGGTATAGTTGGTCGCACTTTCTCACGCTTTTATGCTGTTTGCCCTTTGACGCACGTGACCTAAAAAAGGTTGCAGAATGAGTGCTTTTTAAGCATATCAGCGATTATTTGTGCTTTGCCATGCAGCACGCTTTCTCATGCGTAAACTCCATACACTGATGAGCATTGTGCGACAGAGGAGACGATTATACACTACGGTGTGTTGTGCACCAACCTCCAGCCGATTATAAAAATTGCTGATTGATTTGAGCGCGACGTCACCTTTTGCGGAGACCAATTCCTTGAACACAGATATATGCAAGTCCGAATCATCGCAAAGTGATGAAAGCAGAGCTCAATAGGTTGATTCCTCGAAAGCTTGCAGCAAACCTAGAGCTTTTAATTGTTAACCTCCAGTTGCTAGCAACATTTTGTACAACGCGCGTTAGTGCAAAGATCAGTAGAAATCATAGGCGTATAGCAGGGTGAGGCTGGCGGTAAGAACCGTGATGCGCGTCAAAATGTGGGGCGGGTCAAACGTTTTGCCCTCGAAAAATTCTTCAGGCAAGCAACGTAACGGTTTCCGAAAGAAATTTAAACGAAGTTAGGCATTTGTCTAATACCTGGAAGAAATATTCGTGATGCGGAAAAGCTTAAAAACAGGCAGAAGACAGCGAGGTCGACTATATTCTCCACCGGCAATGCTCAGCGTATTTACTTTCACAGCGCTGAAGTGTCTGCAGCAGATCAAAGTTAATCAAACGAAATCTCAGGCGGAAGGTAAACTTTAAGCGATGTTTAAGTCGAGCTTAAGCGAAGAGCCATTATGCTCAAAGCACTCTCGCAACTGCACTTGGGGACACACTGTACGCTCACTACTGATTTGAGGGTTGATCGACAGTCAGTGTTTCCAGTTTTATTGGTATGACGCATAAAAATTAGATGCCCGACCGTATGCCTTACAGCGTGATCGTTCCACGCGTGCCTTCAAGTCTAATCCCTAATCTCAATTCAGTATCCTGGTGTATGCCAATGACGTACCGTGAGGTTTGAAACCGACGAGGCTCTTGTAACAAGTCACGGATTATTATCGAACAAAGGCGGTAACAAAGACTATTTTGAAGCCTGGGGAGAAACAGACAGCGGTTGCCTCTTCTGGCGCGTGTTCAATGTAGCGTTCTTTTCAACTGTTTTGAATAATATATTACGCACTCATGAGATAGAACTGTCGTACGTGGAAGTAACCACTTCAATATGGTAAAGACTGGAGCAAGTGTTTTTGAAAATTTTGTGTCTGTAACATAACGCACAGCTGGCCGAGACGCAATTTGCATACGCTGAACTTAGAGCTGTCAAAAAATTGCGTGATATAAATTGATGTTCTTTTTCTATGCTTCACCAGCCATATGTGCCCTAGATATCAAGTGAACGGAAAGTTTTAATAAAGCGTAACCAGATGGACGACCGTTCATCATATTTTGTGCGTTTTAAGCATACAAGTAAGTTCAGATGCGGACCGACAGATATGCTAACGATCACATGAGGCTCACTGAAATCTTCCTCAGCGCACAAAAAATTACCTGCTTGTATTACGAAAGTATACAAGTGGGTCGATGACGTGTTTTTTAGCAAAAAGCCACTGCATTGACTTGAAAATACGAGTTTTATTTTTCTCTGTTGCTATTTTTGGTAACAGGTAAGACTCTGTCTTCCTTGCTTACCTTGAACATCCAGTCTAGGTTCAAGTGGTCAGTAATAAAGTTTTCACTGGTTGGTCACCTACAGTATCTTTTTAACACCACTCCAAAGAAGTAAGTAAGCGACTTCGCGGAGAGAACAGTTTTATTTCCAGAAAAAAGTAGTTTACAGTATTAACTTAATAGTGGAGGCAGAGATTTCTGCTACGGACCAGCGCAGACATGTGCAAACAGCTAGTTGCATTTTGCTCCGCATGTTCCGTGATGGGTAAAAATTTGCATCGCTGATAACTGATAGTAGGCCACATAGACTACGTATGTCTTGCTTTGGTTAGTGCGATGTTAAAACCAATTTTTTACATAAGTTTTGACCATGTTCTTCAGTTTATGTAAGTTTCAGCGAATTCCAAAAACTTTTAGTACAAGCAGTCTGCGAAGAATGGTAAAATCAGTCAGTGCTTCTACCTATGTATTTTAATTTGTCAAAATGAAAATTTTAATTAAAAACCGGTTAGAATTCAAACGCTCTTGAACATACCTACTTCAAGTTAATATTCCTTTTCACTGTTCTTTTTTCAAACAACAAAAATGGAAAGACGTAGTTTTTAGACAAACAAGAAAGCATCTACTTTGAAATAAGATGAAAAGTATACATGTATCTTTAAAGAACTAACACGTAGGATAACCATCAACACCACATCATTGATAAATAGGTTTGCTTTTAAATATTTGTGTGCGCTATGTTGAAATGTGGAGTCTTTCTCAAGGTTGCAATGTCATGGAAATGCAAAAGTAACTGCTGGCCAGTCAGAAGTTTTGAAAAAGTTTACTTTCGTTAAGCTGCATTGCGTTGCTGGTTTTATGTACTAAAACTGATTTTGCTTACGTAAACACTGGCCCGCAACCAGGGAGGGCGCAAGCAGGCAATTGCCCCCCGAAATTTTCGAAAACATGTTTAGTTGTTAGGTACAATATCAGGTAACAATTATTCCCCTGCTCCGAAATATCGGCTGGTTATGTTGTGGAATATGCGTCTACACGGTCGTTTTCTGCCGAAACGCACATCACATTGGACGATAAGACTGATAGAACATGGAAGACCTCTGACTCCGTCGCGTTCGCTTTCTGACTCTAACTTATCACCGTGCAAATTCACTCGTGCCGGCATCTTGCCGGGTGTTGCAAACGAAAGTTTTGAAATTCACCGCGGTTTCTTCTTTCTTAGACAAAAGCACGGGACTTTTTCAAAAAGTTTTTTCAAGAAAAATGTTTTGCATTGTTTATCGAAAATGACACGAGTTTCAGCATGTTGTCAATTAAGATTTGTCCATAACAATTTATTTTTTTACTTGAGTTTTTCCATACACCTAACAAAGGCTTCAACAAATGGCATCTGCTAAAAACCCAACTACTGTAGATGAGGCACGAAACTGCGCTTAGGACGTTGTTGTTTTAACATGGATTTTCATCCTCATTCTGTTCAGCAATGGTACAAGCCCGCGGGTGATTGCTTTCACTGACATATGCGCAGAGCTATTCGTTATGTCTTCTCTGCGGTTGCTATCAGTGATTAGAGTCCAGCATTTTGGAGCATGTTACACCAATATCTCCACTATTGGAACGTAGCCGATGACCCATTTAGGCTGGAACGCGGCCAGACGCCCCTGTGTTTACCGACATCGATAACGCTGCCGGTTAGTCTTCTTGTCTTCAGGCAAAGTTATCAAGAGATTTAACTTTGGACCTCATCTTGGGGAGTACTGGTTGCACTTTAAACTTTGTTTTCTCCGAGACATCAGTTGTATCATTTCACGTGTACACAAGTTTATCTCAGGAACTTTTCAGGACAGGTGCTCCTAATTTTCAGTCGCATCTCCTCCTCAGTTAGGGTGAACTTATCGGTATGGCATTTCACTCGGTTGCGTTGTTGACATGAAATGAAAGAAGTTACCGTCCCCGACGTGAAATGATTGCAACTTTCGCAATTGCAAGGCTGAAGATCGATTGGGTATAAAATCCAAACGAAATGCGTCACAATTTGTTTCACGATTAATTTACATCTCTAAGCTAGGGATATGAAAATTGGTGGCTTGAGACGTATTTTTAAACTCGGCTGAAGTATATCCTTGTCAGAGCACTCGTTTGTGGTGAGAGGGCTCAAAAACAAAAGATGATCGTGCGTTTGAAACTACCGGTTAATATTACGCGCAATTTAGTAAATAAATGCCTGTTGTCAAAGCATTTCTGAAGTTCTTCCTAAGCTTTCGCGGCTCATTTCGTTTACTTCTGTTGTTATAACTGTCAGCGATAGGTTGATACACGTAAACAAGCTTTTTTCTGTGACTGAAACTATTGTCTTCTGAAGTCGTGACGTTAGGGATACGAAATAAGATACGGATGACTTTCAATCGCCGAACAGGGACAAACGTTTGCTCTCTGAATCCTTGCGGAAGATACGCTGAGGACGGAGATAATCTCAAACGCGACAAGTTCGCCATGCGGACGCTCCGCAGCAGTCGCTGCAGCTTGTGCAAAGCAACAGAGAAAAATTGTTTTCTTGGACGAAAAGTCAGGAGAAAATGTTTGCAATTGCTAGTTATCACTTTCATGGTGTTTCTGTTCACGCGTCCGGCAGATGCTGGAAACTCGAAGTTACCGAGGCGACAGTTTGGTGAGTTTGTTTTTTTCACTTTACTAATGTAATGATAACTAAAAAGTCTGATGATTCTTTAAAATTTGCGGTTTCGATGTTCACTCCATCTGTATAATTTTCAGGTTGAATAGCGACTCCAAGGGGAACCGTGCAAAGGATCACATTCTTAAAAATGTTAGTTGATAAAAAATACAGTGACATTTACTGCTTCTACATCTGGCTATTGCTGCAGGGAGCCTGAACAAACACACTGCATGATGTATGCCTAAAAATAGCGACATATTTTTCGCGCTTGTGTGTCATCGCCAGGGCTCGTTAGAAACACTTTGCCTCTTATAGGCAGGAATCCTGTGTTTTTTTGTTCGAAAGACCTTTAATCATGGCGCCAGAAGATCTAAATCTGAGACCCATGTAGTGTTACAGCGATCTAATTATAAAGAAAAGCAGTCATGGTGATTGGAAACGATGAAAGAGTAGTTGTTCGTGAATGAAAGAAACTGACACATTTGTCCGCAAGCACCAGCATTTTTTTACATCTGTACTAAATAAAGCAGGTGATCCTACTCTCGTGGTGGTGCAGGCGCATACGATCAGGACTTTGGTTGATGGCGGTGGCTTTGTTGTTCACATTATGGCAGCACCTCGTCAATGCCTCGCCCGTCTTGTACGTAATTAAGTGATGGCAATCTAGGCGTTTTCCGTACTAGACCATTTTAACCATGGAAATATACGTGGTCCACTTCAAAACTGAAATGTCGGGAAGTCACAGAAACAACGGAACAATTGACTCGTTGCAGAGATTGGATTTTTTGGCTTAGTCAAAAAGTTGAAAGGTTTTTGATCACGATGCCTAGTGGTTACCAAAAGTAGGCAAAAATTGCCTGCAGTTAATGCATCCATTTCGTTTGATCTTCGTTGGCAGCAAGTAGCTTAACACTGGCTGTGACGTGTTTTTCTTTTTCTGCCGCAAAGCTCGGTATCATGCACGAAGCTCTCGGAAATGACTTCGATGCTGTGTTTAAAAAAAAGCTTATGCAGCATCTTTGTCACTTTGTGGTTCGAGGACCTGAAAGAATCAAGAACAAGGCACTGGGAGTTGCCTCACTTGATTCAAAAGTGGGACGAACTGCAGCCAGTAAAGCGAGTTTGTTGCAGCACGTGTCAAAACATCGCCATGTTTTCATAACTAGAGCTGAATTAGTGACTGCCTCGCGATATTTCTGATGTGATAAGTCAAACCCAGAGGCGGATCCAGCCAGTAAGGTTAGGGGAGGCGATTTCAGTAATGTTTGCTAGTCGAGTCTCGTTACGGTTTCACAACTGCAAGAGAGATGAAGTATACTTCACAGCACTGCTGTGCAAAAACAATAGACGATAAAATGGCCTTACATCGCAAATGCTGTTTTCCCAATTGTAAAAAATCGTTGTGAATATAGTTACTTTCGTAGGTTTTATAGGGTGAGGGCGATCGCCCCAAACGACACCCCCTTGGATTCGCCCAGGTCAAACCAGTGTCTTTGAAATGGATGAAAAAAAACATTTTTGTACGAGGTGCCGTGAACCATTGTGAAAAGAAAGATTTAATAATCTAACTTGGGACAATTTGCATTAGTTTTCACAAAGTGCAAAACTTTTACCGACCTGATGCAAACGTTGTGTAAACGTAAAAACGAAAACAAACGAAATGTGAAAACGAAACGTTGGACGGAATATGATCCATCTATATTGATCTAAAGATCACGTGAATTTGCAAATCAAGAAAAGTCAATCTGAAAAGCTTGTCAATATTTCGACGCAGAACATTACATTTTTGTGATTCGCCAGCGTCACGGCTTTGGCAACGACCTTACACTTAAAAATCTTGACCGAAGGATTGGAGAAAAAATCAGGCTTAAGGTGCTCACCACGGAACCAGTGAACCACGGCAGTGCATCATCCTATAATGGTTTCACTAATGTCATTCTAGGTTTCTAAGTGTGTTTCACTTCAACGCGTTACTCATCACGTTGATCTTCGCAAGCCTCGAGTGTTTTGTATTCATCCGCCGACATCCGGCAACAAGCAGACATCTGTTCGCTTTTTGCAACACTTGAGCTTGACGCTTTTTCTGCTATTTTCTAATCTGCTCAAACTTAGCCTGCGAAGCTCTTCTGGATACATTGCCTTGCGTTATTTTACTTTGCGTTTGCTTGTCGTGTTCTATGAAACAAAAAGCAAGACGCTGTTTTATTGACTTTGCTTCAAACTAGCGAGAAAATATGTTAAACATTCCTTAAAACAATTGAAAACAAAACGGCAGTTGGCGGTTAGTCCGAATTACGCATAAAACTTTGCCTGAAAACAACAACACTCGAAGCCAACAAGGCAAAGTATTTTTCACATTTGGTTGATGCTGGTTATTAAAAATGTTGCGTGTTTGTGTTGTAATGAAAAGTAGTCTAACGTGCGTGTCTTCCTACTTTTCAGTTTTTTGACTACTTTGCGATAGTGCTGCAAATTTTTTGCTTACGATCACTGGTCTCTTTGACCTTTATCGTATATTTTTAACTGTTCCGAGTGGGTTTGCTTTGGAGGATGCTCTCCGATGCAAGTGTTATTGCTCTTTACGCAAACTTTTCAGGGCAAAATTCATCATTTAATTTACATCTCACGAATGCGTAACTTACCCACAAACAAAAGTTACAGCAATATACATCTTAGTGATGACTAGTGTCTAAAGCTTTAAAAGAAAAGCTTGCACTGATTTTCAATGGCCTGCACAGCCAACCAAAGGTTAGATACACGCACAAACGTTACAAACTCTTCCTGCATTTAGTGCCTTCGCAGAGCTCGAATTTGTGCTTGAGTTGAGACAGAGACAAACTTTAAATCGAAGTCTCGAGGGACAAGCTTATCCGTGAGCGTGCTCGTTTCTCTCTTGTCTTGGACTTAAGCAACGTAATGATGAAAGGTGGCGTCAACCTACAGACAGGTTTCAAAGGGTGTTGTGCTTGATTTAATGGGGTGGTGACTGACGAACCAGACCAGATTTTCGGCAAGTGTGTTTGTGCACTGTGCTTGCGGTAATCTCCACCTGTTGCGTTAAGCCAATGATTACCGATCTTTCGTAGTCCCGGAACTTTTTAAACAAATTTCATGCTCGCAGACGCCGCAGCTAATGATTTCAAGGTAGTAAGTTAAAATTTTACAAATAGTAACGCAAAAAACAGTGATTTTTTAAATAATTGCCTCGTCTTTTATAACGCGTCTTTGCAAGGCTTCCGAGTTTTGCTCTGCTCCAAAATCAAAATTTCTGTAGAACTCAAGAAATTTGTTGATTCAGAAGAAACACATTACAATATAGAAGCTGAACTCCTTCAGATAAAATGTTGACATGAACATAACATTGCACATGCACATTACATATTTATGTTCCTCAATCTGNTAGATGTATNATCCATTAATGCCTTTAACGCATAGATATTCACTAACCCTAAACTGCAGTTTGTGAATCNTTGAGCTAAACAGTTTTGATCCAGTGGCAAGGGCAAACCAGTCGTTTTGTCAATTTACTTTTATGCAAGTTTNATGGATGTAATTTTGAAAGCAAAGCCCTTCAGAATTCATGTTGACCTCTCGGCAAAGTAAAGTGAACTGGAGTTCAGCATTGTACGGACTGGACCATTATAAAGACGAAGTCTAACAGATCTGTAACTTTCTTGAAATTTCCGAGGCTCATTTAAGTTCGTTGATCAAGGCTTCTTACGCGAAGTAAACAAGGTAGCAAATTACGCTCGTATGTGCGTACTTACGCCTAACAGGTTTCACATGTTTGCCTGCTAGTTCATTCCGTGAAAGCAGAAGCTTCCCACGCTCGCCGCAACCAGCTTCGAGGGTTGGAACAACTCGAGGTCATATCCTGAATTCGCGCTACTTGTAGGTTGAAACTGACAGCAATGTCATTTACTCGTAGTACATCATGCCTCGAACAGGGTTGGGTCAGTTTACGAAATACTTTCACTGGATTGTTAGCGACATTCCTTGAACATGTAAACTACTTTTGTTGTGACATTAATCAGCAACCATCAACGAGTCATTAACAAAAATGAAATAATCTAGTGCTTTGCAAAATCCATAGATGTGGGTTAATTAAAGGTGGGGCTCAAGATACACATTTTTGTGGAACTTTTGAAGAATTTGCTATGTTGCGAAAATGAGATGATCTAATAAGGCCAAAGCTAAGGCACCTAGTCACATTTTCGATTATTAGCACTTCGTGCCACGGACGCATTTTTTCGCATTCATCGCGGACAAGGTGCCAGTTTATTGTCTGTTAACATTCATTAGACCATTTATTGTTCACTGCCTTTTTCCATTTCTTTTTACAATAAAGTTCCGTTTGCTTGCGGCATCAATATGTGACATAGTTTTCTGAATGGATTCACTATCATCAAACTTATTTTAGACAATCGTAAGTAATGACTATAAGCAGTTCTTCACATTGCTAACGTAACAGTAAAAATCCTGTTCTGTTTTCGATTGCTATTTTCGTTTCCGTCTTCCCTTCGAAGCACATGCTTAACATTGTAACGATTTTTCATCCTTTTACGCATCAAATCTGCACCGACATGGAAATACTTGCAATTCCTGTATGACCAAGACATTTTTAAAGAGTGCCAAGGGAGTGCATTGTTTATTGCTTTTCTGGAAAAATTTACCATCACTGAAAGGTTCAGTTTAGATTTAAATTTTTTGTATCGATTTTAATTTCAACCATTTTACGGATCCCTTGAAATCCGTCTCAATGGGGGTCTCAATAGGGGTATAGAAATCCATTTAAAAACCCGTGCTATAGACGAGCATCAAAAATTGTTTAAAAAATATTGTAAAAGAACGAGTAAAAGAGGGACTTGCGAATTGGGAGCAAAATCTTTTCCTAAAAAGTTTTTGACAAATTTAATTATGTCGGCCGAGTAAAGTTGCAACTTGCACGGGGTTTGTAACGTACAGAAAGAATTAAGTGAGACAGCTGGCTTACAAAGAGTTTGCCTTTATCGTTTTTTAGCTTGAGTTTGATATCTGGGTGAAAACCGAAAGCAACACACATATGTAAATTTATACCGCGACTGACTATTGAAGTTTTACCGTGCTGTTCAGACCTTTACTTTGCTGACTTTCCTTTTTGTACCTACCTCTGAATGTTTATGGAAAATGTACAATTTACTCCGGAAGGTTTGCTTCTGCAGTTTCCGTTAAACGGTGCTTGGCGAACAGCAATGAAGTGGGGTGCGATACATTTGAATGCGTGGAGAGAGCAGACCGCTGTCAGATTTTCGGCATGAAGTCTCTGTGCCTAAAATTTACACGCAAAGGTGGACTTTTTACTAAGCTGGTATGTTTTTCGTTTTTTTCTTATTGCTAGAATTTTTATACCTGAGATTAATAAAAGTAATGTGATGCTAATCTTTCGGATTTCACTACGAAAGAAACAACAAAAACTTGAACAAAAATGGACTCATAAACATTGGATGAATTCTCATCGCCACAAATCGTTTTCGATTGTTGTTCAAATGACTTGCCGTTGCTAGAAAGTCATCAGGTTTAGACCATCCTAAATTTCCATCAGCGTTAATCAACTTTTATACCAGTTCTCCAACATACTTGAAAAATCTCTTTCGCTCGAACCTCATTGAGTCAGTTCTAATTCGCCTTTTACTTAATAGCATTTAATCCTGTTGATAAATACCTGCTTATGACAAATCATATTTGAGAAGAGCAAACCAATCACAAGGCTTTCAAACATTGATTGCGAATGAAAAAGCTTCAGCACGAAACGGACTGACATCGAAGGCAGAATGAAGTGCGGTTATGGTAGAACCACCACGTTTGGTAGGTCGTCCGCAACTGTAAGCGTGCAAATCACAAATTATGCGATAAAATTCGTCCTATGCTCGAATGGACCTGCCACTGCCCGCAATATAGTTCTGTGAAGTGGTGGAGTTCTCGAAACCAATTTCTACATCAATACAGTTTTCGAGAACATGAACCGCTATGGTGGCTTTACAGCCTTAAAAAGATTACAGATCAGTGGTATCTCAAACAGCATTGCAATCTTTTCGAGTTCATCACGTTGCAAATTTTTTGCCACTATGACATTCTTATTAATATTTTCTTTCAATCAACACCGCGGGTTTTTTCGAACAAACGTTTCGTTGCCACCTGAAATAGGTGACACTTCTCAATGCTGAAATAAACGAGCAATGTATTGCTTCGATTCTTTATCAAATTATGCGTTACTTGAAACTGCTTCAAAGCCTTTGTGTAAAAAATCACTGATGAATATCATTCTTGTTATGCGTTGTGACAGGGTTGTACAGCGCTTGTGTTTTAAGTGGTTAACTTATGCCAGTGGTTCTCCCTTTTTGGAGCTGCTGAACGGACGCGAGTTTCATCCGCGCATTCACAGAGCCTTCGTAACTGAGTAAAATGAAACATGATATCTTCAAAGCCTGGGTGTATGTTTTATTAGAGCTGATAACACGCTATTTAAATCGAATCGATCTGAATGAGACTAGTAAGGAGTAGACCCGCTGCTCCTTGAATAAAATAGTTGCTCTAGAACAGTCGTTCTTAACCTTTCCAACTCGGGGACCCCTGTTCCTAAAGATATTGGCTTGGGGCCTCCCCTTTTGCACAATCTACAATGGAGGTGCATGATGAAAGAGCAAAGACTATTTTCATAAAATAGGTAAGTTGGTTACTAGTGGAAATTAATTAAAAGAAACCCTTATTTGTGAAAGCACAACGCAAGTGGTTTGTGTTTGTGGATCTTGATCAGTAGTGACGTACTGAATACACTTTTAAAAATCAAGGAGTTATAACTTTTTCTTACCGCCATGGTGCCAAACAAGCAAAGTGACCAAGAACAAAATACAATACAGAAAAACTGGTCGCGAATCTCGACAAAATTATCTTTATCGGTTGCTGTCATAAGTATTTATTTGCAGGGAAAGCGCTTCGTCAAGCGATCTCTGCGATGCATGACCAGCGGAATCAAAGCCGGGTTCTCTTCCTGGGGTCGACAGTGCAGAAATATAGAAAAAAATATCGCTCGTGTCCAAAGCGATTGCTACCTTTCCCACAACATCTGTGATATTGCGGCTTCAAATCACGAAACACTGACAGCCGTTCTGTCACCGAGTGACGTGCTCAACGAAAGGTGACTGGACAAGAATTTCGCATTTGGTTTTGCGTGGCTTTTCGGACACTGCTGTGGTTCGTTTTTTCATGATTTTCCATGAAAGCAATACATAATTGATGAGCACATGTAACGGTTGCTGCTCTCAATGATTTACAAATATTTGTGTAATTGCAAGTGTTTTCAGTAAATGTCTGATATGTGGTCTTCATCATGTAGTTTAAATTGTGCAGCATTTACTGTATGATTCGACACTCTTTCCAGTTATTGTAAAATTGCTGTTTCAACATACTTTTTGCAATATAGTGGAGTAAGTGATCTGAAACAATAAGTACAGTAAACCTCGATTAATCCGGATTCAATTTGACAGACAAATTAATCCGGATTAGGCGAAGATCCGGATTATCCGAAGACGTTTTGTTTCAAACCTGATGTTATCTAGATAGTAGGATATCGACAAAATCGCTTTAATTGAACACATTAGCGACCCAATGATGATAGAATTATTTTAAATAAAACAAATTTATTGATACAGTGTAACCGCGTGTATTTGCGCTGACTTTTCGGCAATACTTTTCTTTTTATCTTAGGATTTTCATCAACGTATTGCCAGATTTTCAACTTTTCTGTGGGTATTCTGTCCTGACGACATCGTTTGTTCGATTTAGACATCTCTGTAAAGTGCAGATACCAAAAAACACTGTAACACGTGTTTCTAACTTATACGCACTGATTACCCAAAAAGCATTGGGAAGCAAACATGACAAATACGTGCAGTAATACTGATGTTTAGTCAGCCGAGCGATTACGATCTTACAGTGTTGTAAATCACAGTGTAGTTAAGCAAGCATCCAGCAGTAAGCAGTTGTTATGAATAAACATGTAACTGCAACATGTATTAGTGTACGAACGCACCGTTATGAAGCAGGAAAATACGGATTACGAGATGTAAAAAAAGCAACTTTAATCCGGAATGGGCGAAGGCCCGGATTAAACGTTTTTTATTAAGAAAAACAGTAGAATCAGCCATACCTCCAATTTCATCCGAATTAGGCGAAGATCCGGATTAACCGAGGTTTACTGTAAATGAAACTTTAANGACGCAAGACCTTGCTTTTTGCTCCGTGACAAGCGGACAAGGAGCATACAACAAAAATATTTTTTGTTTTCAGACCATCTCTACGTCTTTTTCAAAGCATTCTGAGCTGCAGCGACAAAGTAGCTGCAAAATTTCGTGACGCTGTTATGTCAGTGATAGGGCAATCATTCTTGACTACTCTTCACTACATGCAAGAAGGAACAAGAACGTCACTGTTGAAGGTTTTCGGTGATCCATCCAAATGGGCGGAGCTAAAGCAACTAAACGACGAAGGTGCATCACGTAGGTGATGCTCGTCTGAAGACGGCAGTTGTAGCCATGAGGCTTTAAATGCTTTACTGTGCTGTGTTTTCAGTTACGTGCTTGCTCACTCACTGAAAAGACCTTTTCGTTGCTGGCGTTAAAAACGCTGCAACATCGAAGACATGGTTAGCTTATGGTTTGTGCCACTTGAGCTCCTGAGCTTTTGACAAAATACTGTAGCATTATTTTGGTCTGATATTTCTGTTCTACACCCACAGATTCAACATGGCTAGTCGAATTGCCGCGAAGTTATTGCTGTTGTATAGAGTTGTGTGCTGTGCAGTTTGAGTTGACGATGGCTTTCGGTTTGCACTGTCTGCCTTGAGCTTGCAAAAACGATATTTTTTCTACTCCTGCACCAAGAAAAGGTGTGGCAGATATGTTACTTACGCGATTACTTTTTTAAGCTTGATTTGCATGTAAATTTTCTGAGAGTAGATTGGCCATCCTTGGATTAGCCATTCTGAAGCAGCTTACTGACCTTCGACTATTAATAATGAACTTGACGATTCTGCCGTTTTGGCTTCTTCCTGTCACAAGCACTGTCCATTTGAATTGTTGACTCTTACCCGCCCAGATCCGTGGCGATTGTCCCCAGAACATCCCGTTTGGTAGAGGGAAAGGAGTATAAATACTCTTCAAGATTAAAAAAATGAAAATTTGTTACCTAATAAAATGCACTAATGATATGACTTTCTATAGATGTAAGTCTTTAAACGTTTTGTCCGACATGAAGGCTCGATCACAGCAGTCTTGAGCCATTGCAAAATATGTTGATATCATGACACAATCTCTGCCATCGCGAGCTTGTCTGAAGAAGTTTAATGGGACAAGGATTAAAGTCTACCAGCATAAATCCAACATAAAGTACGACAGAAAATTAAAAAATTGCACTCAGACGGCTTCACGTTCAGTGACGTTCAGCCTATATATTTGCATTTACAACAGATTTTCTGGCTGCGTTATAAAATGCACTCATTACGGCCGAACAATGATGAAGTTGTCTTTTCAGAATCCGGAATATTACCTGATTTTTTAACATTGCGTAAATCCTACAGTACTTGGTGAAAGAGGCTGAATGGTTTGCTAAACATTTTTTGCAGCAGCTGCATTTACATCGCACGGAAGAAATAAAACTTGCTGTATGATTTCCACAACGTTAAGATCAACCCATGCGCTAGCAAGCCTGAGCTGTTTGCCATTAACCAGTTTAGTTTTTGCAACACCATTGTTTATATTCTCTTCACTACCAAGTAATTTTTATACAAGCTACAGCTTTGCAATTATACAATAAGTTAATTATTTAAGAGTAGAGTGCTTATCATTTGCCAAAGTGCTTCGCAAATGCTGCGGTTCATTCGGTTTGGAACCGAAGCGGTCTGCATTGAATCACGTCAAAACAACGTCGTTTTGTCGTTCGATATACTTTAGTGTATCTGTATCACATTTAAACTATGTTTTTGAAATTTCACTAAAAGATTTGAAAGTCTATTTTACGTTTGCAACCGAAAAACAATAAAAACAACCTTTGTCTCAAGCACAGTATATTTAAACCTGCAACTGCGATACTGTTCTTCTGAAGGTTTTTCGAAAATATTTGATAGACCTATTTCAAAGGTCTTTTGGGATTGCCAGATTGTTATTGAAAAGCAACAAATTAGTTGCTCCTGTTAGTCTTTTGCTGACAAAACTGAAACGCTCTTGCAGATGTCTCATCAATAACGAACTGTTCAGTTCTACACTGTGTCTTGCTGTGATTTGTTAACACGTCACAAAGGTCATGCAAATGTGTTTGAAAAGTAATACTTTTGTTTGTGATAGATGTTTGATTTCACGAATTGAAATACTCTTCTTAACCTGTTTCTAACCTTTTTAAAGGTATGCCTTAAAGCAACAAGTAGTTCTACCTTAAGTACTTTGTTAGTTTGAAAAAATTTAAAAACTCATCTTTGCTTCTAAACAGATATGAAGCTAGCGATAGGAAAAAAGCCAGACCTAGAAGTCCGCTTTATGGCTTCCTTGCAGGTTGAGCCAGGGAAAACGCAGCAGCGTGGTGCTGTGATGTTTTCAAATAATGCCTGATATAGACATTTGTAATAAACGCCCTTCTGTATTAACAGTACGAGAAGCGCAATGCAAAAACAAAACATGGCCTGAAAATTTGATCGTGCAGGAGTGTTATTTCCATTTGGAGCCACATTTCTTGCTTTCGCCTTTTTGCGTTTATGTAGTAATTGCGTAAATTGGTAGAAGTCTTTTTGCACTGATGCTGCCATGGAAGAATAGGTCGTGAAACAACGTTTTTTTGTAAAGAAAGGCACAAATGAACTTAGTTTTTTGACAAAAGTTGCAACGCAACGTAGGCGATGTAACAGCTTGCAAATTTTTTTACCTGTATATGAAATAAGTTTTGTTCCAAGAAACGAGCGTTGTAGTTGTTTGTGCCAACTTCATTTGATTATTCTGTCTCAACAACATCCGTTTGGTGTAACGCACCTAATGATACCTCCACCTCTAATTTCAAATTCAACCAAACGGACCAAGTTTCATCACGCCATGCTCGATGTAAAATATGCGTTCGAATGTTGTTGCAGAAATCAGCATATCTTATATTAAAAAATACGAAACCTTTATATCGTCTTGCTTTGCGTGTCGTTGCTTACAAGACCTTCTTATCTCAACCTTCGAAGTTGCAAATGGTTGCATCCTGCCGTTTTTTGTATGCTCGCTACATGACCGACTGTGTTCCTCTAAGTACTTTTATAAAACCGCTTACATTGATATCGGCTTGTGTTATTAGCTAAGGGCTGCAGATTAAGTTTCTGAACAACCCGGGGGACCAGCAGTTTGCCGAATTCAATTTGTGATAAGCTGGCTTAGTAAGCATGGTGCAGCTTCCCACGAAGACGTATAGGCGTGCTGCTGTGGCGCGAGGGACGTTTGAACCAGACTTTAAATGTGTCAATCAAGAGAGAACAGCTGCTTGTGAGCACTCCAACACTAAGGTAACATAAATGCCGCTGAATATTAAACAATCGATTGAAATATTGCAGCGCTCAACCACAGTATATCAGTTCGACTGTTTGCTTAAAACAGTTGCAAAAACTTTCATTAAACACTGTTTTACTTGGACCGAACATTTTTAGATCGTTATATTCACCCATAAGTTTTATGAAAGCAATCGCTGCTCTAAGACTTGGTCAGCAGTTACGCGACCTGTGAATCCACATGAACGTGAAATCATTCCGTCTGTTCCGTCTTCAACGAAGTTTTTCTTTTTTTCTGTAGATAAATTGTAACCCAGAATCAAAGGACAAAGCACATTTGTTGTATACAATGATTCAGAAAATTTACCTTTAGCGCTCTAGGTAAAATTTAACCTCATAAAGTAAATATAGTTCTGGTTAAGCATGACCATGGGCGCAATTTGATGGGGGACACGAAGGACGTGTGTCCCCCACTTAATCAGACGGTGGGGATATAATATGCCATGTCCCCCCACTTTTTTCTCTTTAGGTTTTGTATTTGGAGAGGTTCTACAATAAAAGTGATGTTTGTCGCATTTTGTGTGAAGAGCTTTTCATGTTAGATGGTAGGCCACACATAGCCAAGTTGATGTTGAAACAGAGTTTGATGTGGTATCACTGATTCTGTTAGTTTATAAATTTTAGCTTCGATAAAATCCTTTTTAGCAGTTTTCAAGTTTCTAGAGACCGCGAAAGATGGTTAACTGTTTCTGTCCGACATTTTACCCTGTGTCGTATGCTGTTAGAAAGGTTATTTTTTTGAAACAGTGAGAGCTTTATAGTTGCACATGTCACAGTACAGCCATGATTTGTTCCGTGCAGAAATGCAACTGGCTTTGCTGTAACGTTGGTTGTCACGTATTCAGAAACAGACAGCGCAAAATTTAATGATGCTAGTTTATACAATGTTAGAAAGTTACGTTTTCAGGCAAATCTCTGCGAAACTTTTGCCGAAGGCAAAAAGCAGCATTATTGTGGAGACTTAGTTTTGGATGGGCACTTTTGCAAAAGACTGTCTTCAATGTTTAGTAAACAGGATTTCAATCAAAACGTTGGAAAGTATTGACGTAGCTATATATTGACCTATAGCTCAAAACGTAGGGACTTGACTACATAAAATATACATTTATCCTTACTTCTTGTAATGTCGCTACAATGGTGACCAACAAATCCAAAAGATATTTTTTCCGTGACTCTTACACTTTACGACTTTGTACTTGTGCTGAATGCATTCGTTCATAAGTCATCTGATTTACTTGAGTTCAACCAAACCCATACTGAAGCAATGTAACCAACACTTATACAGTAAAATGCATGAAAATTGATGTGTTCTACTATAAGAGTGATATGCACGTGCGACCGATGCGATTCAGCATTTTGTGCAAACGGACAGCTCTGATAAAAATCCAATTTATGAATTCTACTCTATTGCTGTGCTTGTTTGTATCCAGATACGATATTAATGCAAGCAGGCTGAACTACAGTACCGTGTCCAGCAACAAATTTAAGTATATTAACATGTAAATCATCTGCAACGATAAAGCAAAGCGTGATTAGTGTTGCTTTCAAAACACCTCTAAAAACAAGATTGGGAATCTGCATATTTATAAAACTTCACTTCTGCATCGACCCCATGAATATATTGGTTTCACACCAAGCTGTGCCCCCCACATTTTACAACAAAATTGTGCCCATGAGCATGACTGACAGATAACGCTTTCTTGGGATGTCAGATTGACGAAAAATCGCACAATCATTGCTTGTAGTGCTAGTGCTACTGTCAGGCGCGTAGCCAGATTTTTGATAGGGGGGGCAAACAGCAACCAGGTCTCAATATGTGAATATTTAATGCCCCTTGTTTTTAAAGCATCAAAGCATCGTCAATAAAAGGAGTCTTTTTCTGAATAATTATGTTCAGATTTAAGCTGGCAAATAGAAGTCAATCTTCATTGAATTGACAAGTTTTAAAAGTTTGTTTTTAGAAAAGTTCCAAGCTTCTACTTTGGATCAAAGTCACCAATCGGTCGTAAAACTTTTTTGCGAAAGCGCTTGTGAAAATCTCGTTGCTATAAGCGCAAGATCTGCAGTATGCCTTTTACAGCCAATATTGCAGTTGAGGAAGAAGTCATCATGGCCGCCATTATGATTGCGTTTTTTTATATTTACACACCTGCTGATGTATACAACACACGTCTAATTGAAGCCCGAGTAGCGACTTTGTTACACAACGACTTCGGAAGTAGGTCTACAAAACTTGCGCGCATATAAGACGTGGATCTCATACAACTCTTGAGCGACTAGTTGACGGAGGACGTAGTCGTAGGCCCTCAACACGTTTGAAAAATGTTTGGATTTTATGTAATTAAACGCTATGAAATGCGAAAGTTGCACATGTCCTCTAAACAAACTTGCATATGTTTGACGTTTGACCCACTCAGTCTACACAAAGTGTGAAAATGGTTGTGGTTTTGTGAAAAGGAAGCCACAATCAATTATCACCACGGCTCTGCAGCAAAGTTCAGAAATACTTGTCGCCGCAGCTTAACACAGCGGTTGGTTAGATGATCTAGCCCAGTGGTTCCCAAAGTACGGGTCGAAACCCGAACAAGGGTAGCGAAGGGTCAAAAACTGGGTCGCGCCCAGGTGATCCAAACCGGGGTTGTGTGCTTTCAACGTCACCACTGCTTGTCTGTGTGTAGCTTAGATACTTGAGAAAAGAGTAGATTGCTGACATTAAGAACGAACTTAGCAACTTACTGCCAAAATCACTCACACAACCATTATTTTTTCATACGCTGTTTGAGGCGTGTTCACCAAACTGAAAGAATCTTGGGAACCGTTGATCTAGCCATTCTAGCGTAAGCGGTTGAAGTCTTTTTTAAATCCATGTGTGTTTAAATAACAAAATGCAATCGACTGGCAAAAATTCATTTTTTTCATTTTAGTCACCTGCGCTTTATTGATAAAACAGATTGCAAGCTATCTGTAAGTAATGGCAGTGTCAATGCCCTCAGTACTTACAAAATAAAAAGCATCTTTCTGCGTGAGATTTTGCTGCTGAGTCTTCCCGTTGCAACTAAATGATTTCACATTTACTTAGGATGGGGTAGCAATCAAAATCAGATGAACGCTGTAACACTTTCAGACTATGCACAGGCTGGACTCTGATTACTTGACAAAACTGTTTTTTTACTCGCCGGCAAGATAATGGGAATTCATTGCTGAAAACGTTAGGGCTCCACGTGATTGTGGTTGGACCGTCACAGTACATGTTTAATCACAACAAAGAAATATCTGGAATGAATGCTATAGTTGCTAAACAGTGTCTATGGCCTGATTGCGTAACAAAAAAGACTTCGAAACTGGATTGCTTCTTAGCTAAAATTTGAGATCAAGGCATATAAAACATATATCACGGTGGAACAGGACTTTTCGGTCTGGCCGTTTCGGTCTGTGGACATTTCAGTCACGACATTTCTGTACATGAACAACTGATTGCATTTGTTTATTTAAATGATTATAGGCAGGCGAAATGTCACGCTAGCTGGTGTTAGGCCTATACCAACTCCTTTTGAGGAGTCATGATTGCGATGAAATCTGGATTGTAATTGTGAGTTTGAAGTAATTGTATTTAATTGAAAATGTCGATCATGATTTAATTTGCTTGCTGATGATAATGAAAACTATATGTTCATGCTGATTAACTGTTGGATCTTGGATCATGTTTTTAGTTTTTTTAAATAAAACCTTTCGTTGATTTAAGCACATTTGCATTAAAAAGTGAACATATAAGAATTCTGCAAGATTTCATAGCCTGACCGAAATGTCTCGAGACCGGAACGGCTCAGACCGAATCTGCCAGACCGAAACGGCAAGACCGAAAAGTCGCGTACCCATATCACCGCTATATTCACGCATTTAGTTTTAAAACTGTACAAAAACAACAATATACGATGATCATTTAAGGCTGCGGCTGATGCTGCAGACATGGGTAATTTATACAGTATTTGTAGCACGGCAGAGTTATCAAAGAGGAATTTTTGCGATGGTCTTGAAATGAAGTTTACATCACCATTAGGTTGGACTCAGCAAGCTGTGCGTCAGAAACAGCTGTGAAAAGCGTTATTCATTGATTTGACTTTCGGTTAGTGATTACAAGCGCTTAGGTACAAGTTTGTATTTCA
>JGI24159J19872_10000049_pt1 | contig 58293 bp, 30 predicted proteins | sample Ectturendosymbi4_FD_19872 | JGI IMG/M metagenome (IMG submission 19872) | reverse complement strand
AACAATAATCCGAAACGTCTCAAAATAAAAATGTATAGTTTTTTGAAGGCTTTTTTAGTGTTGATGAAACTGTTAAGTCTATCCCAATTTTATGCTCCAAATTTTTGTTTTGTAGAGAACTTTTGTTGTGGAAACGTTTGTCGCCAGTAACTGAAACAATACTCTGCACCCTTTTCACGATCTGAGATCACTTTGTTCCCCTCCTACAGTCATTACCACTTGGTTCTATTTCTTCGATACAGTTCAGTTCCTAAAACCTCTGCATTTTGCGACTAGATGTTGTTTGGATTGTTTGATTTTAGATGTTAATTTATAAATTGGTCTATTTTTCCACGTTGCTTGCCATGCATCATTTCTAAAGAAATATTTTTTTAAGTTTTGGTTTTTGGGGAGCAAACATGTTGTGGGCAAAACCAGATCACAAAATCAAGATATTTGAAATATAAATTGCGCCAATTTTCTAAATTCTGCATTTTACTGTGAAAGAACCGGCACAGATTTATTTCAAAGATGGGGAACCTGCGGTACGCGGGCCAAAAGTGGCCCGGGTGAACAGTTAGTATGGCCCGCCGCCCGCATCAGAATATTCGATACCCAGCTTTAAACAAAACATCGTATCAGAACGAAACTCCTTGCTAACCAGATACACAATAAGTGAAGAGAAGTTTTTTGCTCTCCTTATAGTTTTCTCTACTTGTTTTCCTAATGAAGATAAGATTAGAAATTTAAGATAATATTAATTATTCTTTTCGGCCCGCCAGCGATATACCACAACTCATGCGGCCCGTAATAGTGCATACAGTAGGTTTCTCTCCCCTGATGCTTACTGGAACTTCTGTTTTAAAGCATATTGAACAGTGTTTGGCGCAAAAGATCAGTTCCATGCTCGTAACTCTTCATTCGCACTTGCGCAGTGACTGCTAGGACCGATAACATTTTACTCTACCACGCGGCACAGCCAGGACTGCTTGGAGCCAGTAAACCAAATTTTCTTTATTCGGTAAGCGTTAGACCAAACAGAAGAAATTGCTGAAAATTACTGCAACTGGAATGAAAAAACAAGCAGAGGTCTTACGAAAAGGATCCTTGAAACCTTTTGCGCAACGTACATGTCACCCAGCCTAACCATGAAAGTCGTGACTGGTGGTGTAATGCTGATGAAGCTGGAGACGATCTGCCAATAAGACATGCCTTGCTGCAGTGGACATAGCTGAGATTTCTTCTGCTATCATTTTAACAGGAAATTCGGCGCCGATATTTCGATACGTCGAGGTATGTTAAATATACAGAATGCAAGCCTGGTGCAGTGTTCGCTTTCGAATCTTTGACCTATTCGTATTTTACGCTGAACATAATGATCTGAGAAGTGTAGAGGCGCCGATGCTTTTTGATAAAGAAAAAAGGGAAGGAGCGTGTTGCTGCGTCTTTCCGATGAAAATTGGTCGTGATCTCACGCTGCAAGGTTAAGAACACCCAACTTGGAATAGCAGGCCAACCTATAAAGGCACTACAATAATAAACCACCTTTCAAACAACCATGAGGCGTTTCTGGCATCTCAAATCAAATGCAACCTTTTGAAATGTCCTACCAAATCTTTTAAGTTTTCGCATTGTCCACCAGCGTCGGTTCCACGCGTTGTCAAAAATTTTATCGCTGATTTCGTTAATTCGTCTCTAGCTCAAACTTGTGACTCGACGAATCACAAACAACAAGCTCACGTACCTGCTTTATGAAGAACAGGGTCACAGCCACTTTTTGCATTTTGGATTTGCCGTATAACAGTTGAATGTTTTGGGCGGCAATACTGTTAAAATATTTTTGAAGAATGAGCACCACATACATCTCGCTATCCATTTTTTGGCAATTCTGTGCATCGTAAGATTTTGTCAATTTTATAGTGAAACCAACCATGTTTATGTAATGCTTGAAACTCAAGTTTTTAGACGGACAAGATTCTAAAAACGAGTTTTTCTTTGTCTAGGTAATTTCTTTTACTTTTCTGATCAGTTTTTCCGTCTACAAATGTACAGTTTCCACAAAGCTTACGCGCTGGCTGAATATTGAGGGATTTTAGGTTTAAATTGAGACGATGCAAAACCGGAAAATTTTGCGTTTGCACTTTTCCAGCCAAACAACCAAACAAAGGCAAATTTGTTTGGGCAAAGCTACGTCGCTCAGAAAGATTAGTTTTATGTGCGGTAGGTGTTCTAACATGTTTCTGCTGAATATATTCCCACCCGCCAAACTCGTGCGTGGTTATCATCATACCGCAATAGGATTTAAAAAAATATGAACTAAACCTGGCCACTGTAAACATTTATTTTTTAATGAGACGAAGGTTTTTGCTGTGAAACTACAATTATTTGGGTCATTCACGTGGCATCGGTGTTGTCTTTTCCTCTAGGTGGCAATCTGCTGAGAACTAACAACACTTGTGGTTATTTTATTTTGAGCTTATTTATTTAATTTGAAATGTCAACAAAGTTATTTTAAAAATGGTGCCTGCTGTGTGTTGCTTAATGGAAACATTGTCCTTTAACCATAGGGAGTTTTGCTTTTTCAGAGAAAGCTATCATGGTTAAAGCAAAAAATGGTTTCATAGACTACTTCGTGCTTTAGGCTTAAACTTGACTTTGGACACAGAGGTTTAAGATCGCTTCTCTCAAGGAATAAGACACCCAAATCAGTGGGAGTGTGGATTCTTTTTGAAGACCTGCATGGCCTAAATGCCATTTTTGACTGTGACGTGCATGGTGTACAATTATTCCATTATCCTCATTGTGTTGTAACGCCTTATGGCCACTTAGCTACGGCATGCGCTACGGCGCCACCGACACAACAAGCGCCCTCTTCAAAGAATCAAAGGCGCTGATGCGCGACAGAGCGAAACGTGGTCACGTGGTAAACGGAGAAGGCAGTAATCACCAGGTACCCTTAGATCTTTGTTTCGACCAAAAATCTCAGTGACGAGTTGTGCTTGGCAACAATGCGGTTTCAGAAGCGGTCAGAAGAGACAACAGTGCAGTGGTCGGCAAGCAGCTCAATGAGCTCAATGTGAAGATGGGGCAGAGCGTGAGCAAGGGAGCCGAGCTGTGTTTGGATACTTGGAATTCCAGAGCTTGTAAAGTGTATTATGTGACTGATTTTAGCGCTTTTGGCGATTATATATGGCAGTATCTTGCAATCAATCTGTTGAAAGTGCCGATGATAGAGCATACTTAGTAACGAGTAACCGCTTTTATTTGCAAAGCTATGAAACTTCACTGTATGTCACAAGCATAAAGTAAAATCTGACCAAAACACCAACACCTACCGTATTAAGATCTCATGAGAGTGTACTTGCCAACAGTTTCCGCTGCAGATACTCTGCCCTCAAGTGAAATTTACACAGACGCAATTTATGCTGATATTTTCTTGAATACTAACAGTGACTTGTGACTGCTAGAAAGTGATTTCTGCACGATCATGACTTCATTTCGGATAAAAGCTTGAATAATCAAGATTAAAATAATTTCGCCGTTGTTACAATTTTTGTCTACAAAAAGCCATGGAGATTGAAAGTAATTCCTTTCGTGAAACTACAGGCAAGCTATCAATATTGCTTCAAACTTAATCACAGGGTGCAAAATTTCACGTTATTTTAACAAAGCTCACTGGTATTTCAAAAAAAACATTGACGCCAAAACCAATAATTTACCTTAAAAATGTTGCTTTTATTGAAAATTTTAATTATTGCCTTTTTGTGTTTTACACGACTTTGTAACACTTTCAAGCTTCATCCGGCATCTCAATTGCTTTCATAATTAGTTTTTTTGCCTAGTGTATGATTAGGCCTTTCTGTCCGTGGATTGACTTAAAATCGAATCATATTATTAACAAAGCCGATGGACGCCTACGTACGGTTAAAAACTTCTGCAAGTTGATATCATTATCTATAGGAAGCAGCAGATAAAAAATACATTTTTGATTTTGATTCATGTAACGTTACCACACTGACTTACAAATTTGTATAAAATTTTAAAGATTAATAAAGAATTCTGTAACATGTACAATTGCCATTTGATTCCAAGCAAGATACAGTTTATGTTCAAAATTGTCTTCCCGAGCTTTCTGAGAAATTCAGGTAGCGTAATGATCTGACGTCCGTCGACCTCAATTTGCAGCAGGCAGAAATACCGAGACAGGATGAAGCTTTCTCGCTCCGCTTGCTGAGAAGAGAGGAGACAGCTTAAGCAAACACCACTTAATTTTGCTACGTTCTTCACATACATTCTCGACGCTGCGTTTTTGTTTTCAGCAATGAGCGGGAGATGTCAAATGCGCCAAAGAATGGCCTTATGAGCCTTCACGCCTAGAAACATAAGGCATAAGTTTTGACCAAACTTTTTGTCAAAAGCAAAGTAGATACCTATTGTCACATATTTATGAAATTATGCTTCGTTTGTATGGAACAAACCGCTTTGTATTTTGACACAGTATAATTTACCGCTGGTTTTAAACCAAACAAAGTCTTGAAAATCTCTCTTTTAGTTAGTGCTGTGTGAACATGCTGGAGAAAATTATTTATCCAAATTTTTGTGTTGATTGCTGTAACAACATTTGACCTGTTTAAAAACGGTATTTTTTTTCAGAAAAATCTAGTCATAAGCGGTACATTCTCGTTTTCTTCTCTTACGTAAGATTGATAAAAGTTCGGCGGGCTGCTGAAATAAAGAGTGGTGTCCAAGCATACTGACAGACTTGATTTTTACTGAAATTTTGGCCAACATTTTGCTGGCATGTGAAGTTGCTTATGTTTGATTTTATGCAGAAATGGCTGTTTAACATTGGGTTCAATGAAAAGAGTCCGCTGCTGATGATCGCAATCACCATCAAGAATACGAACTGAGCTATTTTGTTAAAATTGGGATTTTGAAAAGATTTAAGTCAACGGTGAATTGGGTGTTCAGTATTTAGGATGATTATTGTTTTAAAAAAACAAATGAATTGTTTTCCAAACTCTACAGCAAAGCTTTTCATTTTCAATTCAAGATTGTTTTTTTTTTGGATAATTACGAAATAGACCTCAAACATACATAACTGAAAAAGGTCTTGTGTGTGATCACGTGAGGAGAAAGCAAGCGGAAAGCAAACCAAGGTACTTCTATGCGATATCACTGAAACATGCTAATCTTTCAGGTCAAATACAATTCATTTACGTCGTTAACGACTTACATTTGTAGTGAGCAACTAATTCAGTTCAGTTTCGTATGTACTCAGTTTCTGTACTCATTTCGGAGTGTCACCAGGGGGTCTGCGGGGCCCGTTTCCCCTTGCTTGCTTGCGCCGTGGGCCACGCGGCATCTTTCGCAGTGAATGCTGCACTGGTGGCGAGTCAATATAGTGGCACCGCGCGTGAACTATTCTCTTGTGCCCTCCCACCCATCCACCAATCAACGCGGAGCACGAGACTGGACAGGCCGCAATTACCCTTTTCAAGTCTTCTGGTATGACCCCACCAGGAATCAAAAGATATTGAAATAAGAGTTCAGTGTTTTTTATGCTGACGACGGGTGGTCTCATTTTCAGACCGAGAAGTTGTGAAACCACGGAAGAGATGTTGACAGGAAAGAGGCGAGAGTTTATTTCTTGGGCTTGTGCATTTTATTTTTTGCAAAAAATTTTTTATAAAAACGAAGTCATTTTCTAGCTGAGCTGGGTTACTAATTGCAAACAATTTTCCGATGAACACTTTCAATTTTTTCTCTGCTGTTTCTGCGGCTGGGGATGGGTTCGCTTGCAGCCCATTGCGCATGCGCACACGAAGCATATTTGATCGTTCCATGCAAAGGCCTCGCGGCGAGTACACTGTTATCGCCTTGCGTTACGACAGAAAACCGCTGCCACTGATCGCGTTACCGCAACAGGTCGTTATCTCAGCTGAAATCCACCAGCGGAACGACAACTACAGTCAATAGGCACATTGTAGTGGTTAGTAGGAGGTAGGCCGAACCGCTGCACCACCAGAATAGCGACTTGAAACACTACTTGTGAGTGTAAATTGCTGTTGTCGCACCGGGGATCAGGCTCGTGTTGCAGTTTTCAGCGGACAGGTCGCGCTGTCTTCAGCATTTGGACGACAAGTAGCGTGGTTGTTTAATATCCTAAACCTGATCGCTGAGGTCACGTCGAATCATCCAGTGAAATGCCAAACGCTGAATTGAACCCAAGTTTTCTTCCCCGTTGTCAGGCAACTACGTTTGCGGCAAATCTTTAAATGCTTAATGGCGCGAAGAGTAGAGTGTTTCTTGCCATGTAGTAACATTCAGCGGGTGTAATTTGTTATTTCATTTTTGTGGCCGATACCCTGACGAATGAATGTGCGCTCCACTTAAGCGTCATTCTGTGTGGATATGCCGTGCTATGTTCGAAGCAATTCCTCTTGACTTCAGCCATTGCTGCAACTTTATTTTCTTCTGATAGATTATGAGCACAGAAAAACTGTTCTGCGTACATGTACTTATAGCATTGATCTTTCAACCAAAGTTTGCTTGGGTCCCGGCCACTACAAAAGTGAACCACTGCTACAAAATGCATTGTTTATGCTGTTAAATTATACGCTTGTTATCTGAATGTTCGTGCGTTCCTAGTATATGCTGTTACTTATCTCTCAATAGTAACAAACTAGTTTTTGTGGGCATTGCTTGCTAAGTGTAATTTTTGTGTCAAGTAAAATACTGTGTATGCGGTGAAGGTGATTTGTCATATGCCAACATCCAGTCTACTGCAGTATGCAAGAAATGGCTAGCTTTCGGATTTTTATGTAAAATATTTCTTAAACAATCTAGTAGGCATAGGGGAATTTTTCCTGAATCTACATTCCATGTTTTCTGTCGCGGTGGCAGTTTGACTTTAAGTGAGATCAATTTTATTGTTCTTTTCTGACATACCCTCATAACCCTTTGCAAAAAACAGCGCTCCATCAACGTACATCACTTTGTGAAATAGTCAAGCAAGATCTGTAAGAACAGCCATTGCCAATTTCAACTGCCTAAATTAACACGCCTTGCTTCGGCTTCCCTTGAAAGCTCAGCTTTAATTTTTTTAGGGTTTCCACTGTGCATTTTGAGAACATTTGACTATATGATCAATGCCACCGCCGTACTCCGGCGCGTCACATATAAAGACTAAACGATATGGTTCACCTGCGATTGGTGAAGGTTCACATTCGGCACAAATGCCACGCAGTGAAGACGCTTGGCACCTTCCCGCTTTCCCTTGAATTTACTCATGAGTTGCCATGCAACCGAAATAAAATAATAACTAGCGATCGAAAGAAAACATTGTTTATAGGCAGGATTATCCACGACAACAATCGTATGGTCCGGAAAGGGGTGGTGTGCATTACCACGGATTTACCGAAAATCGATTGTCAGTTTTGCCACCGGTACTGGAATGGGGTGGAAGAGGCTCAAATTTATTTGTTTTTCTCCTTAATCGTGCCCGAGCCTTGTAGCATGACCGACAAGGCTTGCCGGCTTCGGATGTGAATGGGTCGGTCATTATTCACTTAGCAGCCCACAAGCAACCACTGCTCGGTTGGAAGGGCGAAGCCGGTTCGGTATCTCGTGGTCGGAAAAAAGTGAGCGTGTTCTAATCTTCCAGCATACAATCGATGATTATTTTTGAGAAAAAGCCGCTGTGAACAGAGGCCGAGCAGGAGATTGTTGTTTTTAATACGCGTAGACTTTTGGCAGAGAAAGCATCCAGTAAGAATTTTTTCAGTGTGGTGTTGTCACTACAGCTGCAAAGCTACGCCTCAAGCGATGAAAAGGCGCGAGGGCGGTAATGAAGTTCATTGTGCCTCATCAACGATTGGATGTAAAACTTTTGAAATCTTGTTCCAGATTGTTTGGGTATTTCCATGCTTGTGAGCTGCAATATATATACATTGTCTTAAAGCCTGTATAAACATGTTTACTGCAAACAGAGCAGTGAAAACAACTACTCTCATTTCCTGTACACAATGCAGATAACCGCGTGTAGCGTGAAATGTGAATAAGTCAATGATTCGAAAAAAAACACTGGACTAGGTTTTCATTACGTGTGTTTAACTCGACGCATGTTCTACAACTGCACCATTCAAATGGGCAATAAAGTTTCATCTAATATCACTTACATTTATATGCTGCAAGACGGGATTATCGGGCGTTTTAGAGAAGTGTGGAAAATGGATCAGATTTGTTATTTTAACAGCTATTGGCCCATTAGTCCGTGAAACGAAACCTGTTTCCACAATCACGCAACCCTCTGTTTCTCGTAAGAGCGCGCGACCAGCAGGTGTGACTTGTTCAATTCGAATTATATCCGAGCTCCAAATGCTATGAATTGAGAGTGTGAAATGTCGTTGCTGATTGAAAGCATTTCCGGCAAATGCAACTTGTTGCCACAAGCTTTATTTTACGTAGACCAGAGCACTTCACTCTTTTTCTGTAAAATCAAAATGCTATATTGAAAAAATAATCTGGAGTTCTGTTGAAGAACCGTGGTTTCACAGGCATCTTCCTACTCATATTCCCTCTTGATGATGTTCAAAACTAGCAACCTACCTGGTCAGTTCTCTCCAACCGCCACGCTCCGAAATGCCGGGATGAAAGCTCAAGGTCAAACCACCTTTGCCGCGCAGGTTCAGCTGAAGTTCCACCGGAAGTTGGAATTTGCAACAAGCACCATCAATATTCTCTGAATTCTACAGCTCTCAAGATAACAGTGAGTCTGTCCGTTAAGGGCGTCCGCTCCCCTCAACAACGTCAACGCAAAGGTGCGCTGATCAAATGCACCTGGGAAACGTAACGCTTGTCGAGCGCACCGGTTCAGAATTTGTCGGCGCAGACGGAAAAATTGCCGACAACAAACAGCAGAGGATAATAGCGGATTAATACTGTGGTTCCGACTCTTCGGACCTGGGACGTTATGATTACATTGTTTCGCGTATTATCGAAACGTTTGCCGTTTAAATAACCTCACTACAAGATTATGCAGGTGGCGATACAGTCCGACGACGGCGCTTAGTCCGTTAGAGCGGGAGGCTGATGACTTCGCAATGTTCAGCTTGGCGTTTTTATTTCAGCAGACAGAAGTATTAAATTTTGCCCTGACGAATTTTCTGCCTCTGCAAGAAAATAGTACAGGCATTGGCATATTTAGCTGGAAATCTGTTTGATTGTGTTTCAGCAAATATTGATTTGGTTTAGATATCAGTGTGACTGAAACTGAAATACAGTAGCGAAATAGCAACGGTGCAGTTGCTAATGTCGCTAATTTTGCGATCACCCTTCATTATACGTAAGTTTTCTCTAGACCTGCTTACGCAGTTAACTTTTTTATCATCATTTAGCAATTATTGAAATACGTAAAAATATAGTTAAAAACGATGCATGCGTCTTCACAGGTATCACAAGGCTTTATGAGGTAATATTTATTTTCATTTGTCAGCTTCAGTCCAAACATAAACAGCAAGCCCGAGCCAAATGTCAGCTTCTGCGTTAAGAGCTTTGTATTAAACTATCCGACCCCGAAATTAAGCCACAGATTTATGCTTTTCTTAAGATTACCTCATGCGCGGTCAAGGCGAGAGGATTAAAGACGTCGAGTGCTTAAACCTGCTTGTAGTAGTTGCAGGCGAACCAAGTCCGACCTAAAGTAACTTTCTTTTTACTGCAACAAAACAACATTATTGGAAGCAACATGTTCAGAAGCTACTTTTGCGAGAAAATAAGAACATTATTGGAAAGTGCAGGCCTGTAGTGCACCTCATTTCGCTGTTCTTCAGGGATTTATGTTCTGACTCCAGTGTATCGAAGTTGACAAAAAGTAACATGTCATAATGGGCCATAAACAGCGCATGAGTGATACAATTTGAAAAGCGTGAACATTTGTCTTTTTTAGTCAATACAGCACAAACGTTGATTTATAAACGCTTGTAATTTGGCGACTTTTTGTAGTTATTGAATTTACTTTGTTCCCTAATACTCAATGGTGGGAGTAAATGACTTCTTCGAATTTTATTTTGTTCTTGGAGGAACTGAAACATGGAAATAGATCCTTGCGATGACTGCAGTTCTGATGCAATTTAATTGCTCCTTTCGTCAAATGCTTTTGATAGAATGCGAGCAAGATACATGCAAACTCATCACAATTGTGTTAATTCGAAACTGTCGAGTAAAACCAGTTCAACTCAGTTTGTTTCAAAAGCCAGAAAAACACTGACGGAACGTGACGTCGCAAACAAGTTCTCACAAGTCGCACATCTAGCTTTTGTAGATGAGGATACCTTAATTAAATGAAAACGCTCTAGCCCTGTTTGCTGCTAAGTTCTAATCTGCCAGAAACTGCCGTACCGTATAGTTTGTTGTGTCGTGATTCCAATATTATATCTTTTACACGTCTATCATGATTATGGCTGACAGCAATCGGGTTGCTTGAAAATTAATCGCGCAGGTCTTGTCTTTTTAAAATGCAAATTGCTGGCAGTTTTGTCTTTCTGGTAAACTTATTTTTGGACCAACATAATTTTAGCCGGCTGCGTGAAAGGAAGAAAACATATGACGAAAAGTAAATCAATGCGAATAACGAAAACACTCACATTGCACTCGTATAGAGCAGTTGTTTTTGACTTGGAAATGATTGCAGTCATGTAGCTGCGGGAAAAAGCCACTTCGGTCTTTGTATTATGTAACTGTTATACAAGCAATTGGTTAGTAAAATCACGAGATCTCAAAAATTGATTTTGATAAAAACTTAAACAGGTAGGGGCAAAATGATTGTGAAAAGAGGTTATGAACATTGCAGACTTTTTTGGTTTGTTAGAAGTTCCATATAGTTCTACAGACTCCAAAGGTTTTAAAATGTCTGTCGAAACGTTTTTAGTTACGATTCTTCGATGAAACAGTGACAAATCACTAAAGCATAAGTAACAGAAAATTTCGATGTTGTGGTTGGCTGAGCAGAATCATTTGTCAGGAATGTTGCATAACATGATATTGCAAACTGAGAAATTTTCCCGGAAATAATAAAATTTACGGACACGTTTATATTAGTTACTCACAGAACCGGTATTTCTGCAAACAATATTTGCTTCGAAACCGCAAAGGGACCAAAATTGATCCACGGCTTTGGTCAGATTTATTTTGTATTTCGTACGTAGTCAAACAGAGACGAAAACTGGTTATTTGGCTCAATTATTTCACTTCCAGTGTTTACCACGTACATTTTCGTACTCACACAGAAATCAACACTGCTTCTTCGCCTGTAGATCGAGTTATAGGAAAGGATAGTGGCGTTTTGCCTTTTTTGCAAGACGCAGTTTCCGGCGCAATGATTTCGAAACTAACCAAGCAACTCGGGATACAAAATACGTAAGTAATGCACGAAGCTACTTGCTAAAAATCCACTACTGTAGAGGGTACGAGGCTATTTGAAACAAGATCGACAGGAGGAACTGACAACTGCCACAGAAAGAGAGAAGATTGTTTTGTGCACTGCGCTAGTACGAGTTCGTGTACAAGCTCGGTTGCGGGTAGAAATTTGGTGTTTGTGACCAGCGTGAAAAGCTCTTTAATGTCATGAAGCAGTCGATTTAATAAAACACCAAGCTTCTAACACGTTTTCTCGGAAAAGGCGATAGGTTTGTTTAGACGGTGTGCAAAATCGCTGAGCAGCCGGCAACAGTGATACTTTGCGACTCAAGTTCTACACCTACTTGAAGACTACTTATTGCTTGGAATGTGTTGTTGCCAGAGTGGCTTAAATTGAAATGTTTTATTTCTTTTCTCATCAGCTAAGTGTGGAATGGGTTGAGCAAACGCCGCCAAATCTGGCACGCTGGGTTCAATTCTCTGTCGGGTCAAACGGAAAGCTGGCATTTTAGTCCTGACTAACCTCGTGCTCGGCGTTAATATGTGGGTACAAGGAAATGGTTCACTCGCGGCCAGTTCAGAATTAATCGAAAGTAATCGTGTAGTCCCCTGCGGGAGCAAGCGGAGATGGGCAACCCCAAACCATTCGTGGCGCTCCGGAAGGAGTACGAAACCGAGTGTACTGAACCTGATTATTTTGTTTCTTTTTTTGCAGAAGACGTTTCTTGCTATCAGCCACATCGATAGCTGTCATGGCGTTTGCAGAACTGGGAGTAATAATTTTATCTATCAAAAATCAATCCGTCTTGATCTCTTTGGAGATCAGAAGACCGAACATTTTGAAAACAAACATTGATTTTAGAAGAATCGCCTCCGATCTTTGTCCTGAGCCTTTTGAGGTACGCAGGCCCCTTGTCTCGCCTCTAATGACCAACACCACTAAAAGTGTGTAACATCCTAAAGCCTTTAGCACGTGGCCTGGTTTGTAGCGCGATGTTCTCTGCAGGAGATGCAATCTTAGATAAGAAGAGCTGTGAGAGAGTTTTTCCTATATCGCGAGAAAATCACTTTTCATTTGTTGAAAAAGGTCCTTCGCTTGCCTTTTCGCAGCAACTGCATTAAAATCTGCCTGAAGATAGTCGCGTTTAAAGCCTAAGGCACGCTGTATGCCACCTCATTCTTTGTGGATACCTTCAGGAGATTTGCAAAAACCTAGGTCTAGTTAGGTGAAAAAGTCGGCCGATGGAAATGTTTACTGAGGAAGAACTGATAGTTAGAACCAAGCACAGTCGAAACAATTGTTTTACGAAAAGTCTAGTGAGAGTTCATCAAGGTAATTGATGTTAAAGGGCATGGCTGACGAAAAGAGTGATGAAGATTTATCTTCCAGCTGGTATGGAACTGCTGCTAGCGCTCATTCCTATCCCTTTGCCTGATACGTTTCTGTAAAACCGACAGGGGCTGATATCTCTATCAATAAATTCTACAAACGAATCTCGTCAACTTGTCGCCCGCTGTAGTAGCTGGAGTCTAATTTGAATGTTATTTTCGTATGGTGCGATTTTAAAAGAACTCTTTGGATGGCTGCGCACGTCTTGAACTCAACACTTGTTCAACTTTTCGTCGAAACTCGTTACATGTTGAAATCAAAGCCTTATCATTCTTAAAAAACGTATGAGTCGAGGATGAGTTGTTTGCCAGTTGTCACAGCTTGGACCCAGAGGCGACGTCACTCTCATTGCCACTCAATGAGTCATTCCTGTGAACGACGAACTACTTGATCGTGGTGATTCAAGCCGAAACATCGGGCACGAACCTTTTGCAAGTGTTGCTAGGCAGTTAGCAAAGTAAGCGAGTTCATCCACGCAAAAAGCATCAGCACTTTTGACAGAAATCAAAATAAAGTGGATCGTTAAACCGTAGCTACAAATTTCAAGCGCTATTATTGCTTAATTATGTCAGGGGCAAACGACTTCTTCTAAAAACAAAGGAAATCTTTTTGTTAATAAAACGTTTAAATAGACTCGAATACTCAGAAACTTTGTTTTTCTTTGAGACATTTTACGAAAACTTGCATTTTTTTATCAGCCACCTTGTTGAGCTGTTAAACCACACTGCGGATTTGTGGTGAGTAACGGAGATTACCACGAGCATGCGCCACATCAATCAAAGCCTATTTTCTGCTTCGACTTGACTGTTGACACAAAAATGGTAATTTGTGGGGATGTTATGAGGCTTCTTGTATTACAGGCAAATTGCCTATAAGAAATTTGGGCAACGGCCTTAATGATAAAAAAATTATGAAATATTTCTTGTACAAACAAAACTTTGAAAACATAGTGACACCGATCACAACAGTAGTCATCTTAAAGAAAAGAAGAGGTAAACAAACAAATATTCTTGCGAGAAACGGTTTTAAAAATTAGATATAAATTAATTCAAATGCTTTCTTTGAGTTTGGGTTATACTTGTCCATTATGTGAATGCCGTCTAGTCGTCATCGTTAATTATGATATTTTGAACATCAAATTCCATTCACTTTTTTCATAAAATCTTCTGGGAAGAATTCTAATGGTATTGTACAGTTGAGCGAGCAGTTTTGTGTTTTGGAAAATATTTTCAACTTTGTGCGACAAGAAAATTGTAAAGGCTTTTTTAACTTTTGGTCATACAGTTTAACAGAATCTGTTAGTGTTTGTTGTATATTGTGAGCTGAACGTCAGGATACTGCGAACTCAGTTTAAATGATTCGAAAGATTCAGTTTTTAGGCGAGTAAATCAAAACATATTTATTGGGTATTAAGTGAAAATTTATAAATTTTTTCTTCATTCTAAAAAACATGATAAAATGCAGTGCCTGTGTGTTCGCCAGTTTTTTCTGTGGCTGAAAAAAAGTAATTTTTCTACTGTTACATGTACTATTGTACCGAATGAACCGAACGATTTCACGAACCGCGAAATTATATGCACCGAACTATTTCATAAACCGAATGATTTTTTATAGTGTAAAGTGAAGTTTCCATCTCAAGCGGAGATTTTAATGCTGTTATTTTAGACTGAAAAACATTTGTAACTCGTGAGATTCGTTCTATTTTCTCATTCAAACTTATGATTAAACTTGCATGTTGAATATGTCTAGAGTATCAAGATTGAAAAATCTGCGTTATCCAACTCCGTTGCAGCACATTCATGGAAGACAAACCCCAACACTGCAATAAAAAAAAGTCCGATAATTATCGCCTGCACTGCTGCTGATAGCCAGGTCAAGCGCCATTTACGCAAACTTCTGCGAGTTTCCCGACCCGTTGTTGTCCAACAATGCTGTGTCCAATGGGTGTTTTGTCACTTTACGAGGTTACAAATTGCAACATAGACTTTTTTAAATTTTGTTTTCGCATTGTTTTTGCAATGAGTAACAGCTTTTGTGAGAAAGTTGTTTTTAAACGGATCTGACCAACATAGATTGTTCACGTGGACGTATAGTGTTAAAAGTTAAAAGCTATTATCGCTTCTGTTTCGCGACACCCGCACGAACATAGTCAGTTATACGTGACAATTTTCGAATGATTTTCTCGTCTTCATGACGCATAATTCTCATGAACTGAACCTCGCGTCTGTTATGTATCTTATTAAGGAACTTCGGGTAGGAAAATTATTGAAGATGAAAATCTTACGCAACCCCTCAAGGATAAGGTATATCACTGGAAATACAATTCTTGGTCTGCATTGCACTAAAATATCTTAAAATCGTAAATTATTTTTTAGAACTTATTTATTGGTCAAAAATATATTTTTTTCAATGAATTAAAAATAGTATTTTTACTGATATAGATCGTTGAGTAAACGCTCGTAGCTAGAAAAGAAACCCAGCAAATTATCAGCAGTTCTCGTACTTGATGTCGATTCCTTCTCTTCAGTTTACCAGCATGCTGTATAATATAAGGAAAGCTAGACCTTCGCTCATTTGCCATTTGCGAATTCCGCTCTTGTATTAAAAAGTTTCGAATTTCGGGTTGAAAAGACGTAAAAACTATATTTTATGTTTCAATTACATGTACAAAATTTGCTCAGTAAGTCACAGTGTATACATACACAACATTGCCTCTTTTGGGGTCATTCGCATAAAATACAAGTGCTTGAAATTGCCGAGGTCTACTTGTCAGGGGTTAACACCAGCGTTAATACGATCTGTCAACAAATGCTTATCTTGGGACCTTCACGGTCGTAACTGCGTAAACAGCTCATCCTGTGATGCTGAAGACGACCATTGACTCACCGCACAGCGCAGGAGCTCCGGTCGTTTGCCTCGCTGCAAAAACGAGTTGTGAGGAAAGAACCCTTGCCAAACCAAATGCTTCAAAAACGGCATGCAACTTGGCTGGTGTTGAGAATAACACATTGTCGATTCCAAGGAAAAACACTCCCTATTTATCTTAAATTTTGATATAGATTTTTGTACTCACTATCCAAATTACGTCATTTCCAACTTCTTGGCTTCACTACAGGAACACAATACTTGGTCCCTAATACGAGCTGTGTACCATGGCGGATGTGGCACGGCTATAATTTCGGTTTCAAAGCTGCTTGTTTTGCAATGATTTTTGCAGCGTGTCAACAACCAGAGCAGAAAACATAGACAACCAATTCCAACAAACCTTTTATACGAAACAAGAGTTTAAATCGATTATAATTACGAAGCAGGAAATCTTATGTTTTTACAGTATGTTGTTACATAACATGTCAGGGTAGCTGATAACTCATAGCTAATACTGATACCCTACAATAAACGAAATTGTTTCTGACCCAAAACAGCCAGTTTTAAAGCATTGAATGCTTGTGCACGATTAGGCCTTTTTGAAGAGAAGCCCGCCGCTGTTCTAAGCGTTTAAGCCAAAGTCGAAACCAAGCCTTGCTTGGCAGTGGCGACAAGATTCATCAGAGGTCATTTTCCGTCGAAAAACAAAATGGCCCGTAGCTTGTGTAATGTGTCATCGACGACGAAACCGTACAACACTAATTCAAATCGCGGAAGCGAAAAAATGGACTTTTTTGCGAACAACCGAGGAAAAAATACGTCGTCAGCGACCACAAGCGTATCGCAACAGAAGGGAGAGAGCGCTGGTCGCCGTTTCACACTTAACGCCGAAAGCTGGTACATACGCATGGCTATCAACATTTCGTAGTGCAGCTTCACAGTATCCGTGTTGCTGGCCCTGTGGTTTGGTAAAGGTGAAATTATTTTGAAAGTTGTTGTTCCATACGTTGCTCAAAGTGCCTCGAAGTGTCAAAGAAGCAGGACGATTTGAGCTTATCACCTTTGATGTTTGCTTTCTGAGATTCGAAATGAAATGGTCATATTTCAGATAATAGCAAAATGAAAAGTTTCTACTGATCAAGCTTTGGCTGCTAGGATGTGAGACCAGCTTTTGAACCGCCGAGGGTCAGAGGCAGGTCAAGTGATGGCGTTTTATCTTTTAAGATGACGTTTATGCTTTTAATTATTGTGTCATAACAGCAGGTTTTAGCCAATCAAATGAGCTAGATTTTGACAAGCAGCAATACCTTTTGATTCTTGGCAATAAGAGCAGACTTGAATGCGCTTCATTTTTTAGCTTTTTAGCAGCTAAAAATTTATTTTTATAGGCACTGCATCATATGCAGCAGAAAGAATTTGTGGAGTAAATAAAACACCCCAGTATACTTGCAATATGACAATTAGATCTAGACAATCTACGCAATGTCTAGATGAAGTCGTATTCTAAAAAACGTAATGCAAATGTCATTTGTGCTAATTCTGATTTTACACTATGATTACAGTGAAATATTTATTGTTTCCTTGCTATGGGTAAACTGTTGGCTGTGACATGTTTAACTTTTTTAACAGATTGAAATGCCCCACTTGATAATCAAGTGCTTTTCATGTAGAAAAATATTGCATGTGTATTTCAATGTTTTCTCGTGGTGATAGCGCATGTGTTCCGTCGTAACTTTCAAGTCACAACCCTGCTTGTAGCTGAACGCCTGAATATTTACACGCAAAATGTAAACGGAAATATCTTGCCCTGAAAGTAAAGCAAAAAAGTTATGAATTTCGCCTGAAGGGTATAAAGAACGACTCCGCTGACGGAGGTTGGTTTGCTAGCAAGACAATAATGTCGTCTCAACTTGGAGTTTTCGACTGAAGGAATAGGCGTAATAACGAAGACATGTTAGATTTTTCAGACATGTTATGCAGGAAAAGAGTGGTTTACCCAGATGAAAGGCTGCTGAACGTGTGCTAATCAAAGAAAAAGCAATGCTTATATTTAAGAATTGACTGCGGCAAAGACTGGTGTCGCTGAAATCCCTGGTTTAAGATCGAAACTAAACCAAAATGTCTATAGTAGGAAAAAATATTTTGGATCAAAATCTTAAAAATTTACCGAAAATCTGCAGATATATTGCGCTTCAGGGGTGATTGCTAGAACTGCCTTTGGGCGTGTCTTCTGTTTTACAAGATTCTTGAAAATCATCACTGGAAAAACAGAAAAATCGAAAACAGGCATTTGCGACCTTAATTTTAATGCTTGGAAAAGAATTATTATTGAACAAGGCAGTTTTCTCGCCTGATAAATACAGTATTTTAAAAAATATTTTTTGAAAAGGAAGATTATTGCAAAAGCAAATTGTAAATTTCTCCTGTGTATTTGATTGATGAAAACTATTTTATAGATAACGTTTGGCTGGTGTACATTTCATAAAAATTGAAAAATATTTTTATGCAACTGTACAGTGCGAAAAATCTCTTTGTTTAGGTTTTGAATTGATGTGGCCAGTTTTTACGGAAATAAATTTCTTTCCTCCTCCATCAACTATCTGTTTTTAAGTGAATGCCATCTGAAAGAATTACCCTTAGCCTTGTCATTCGTGCTTTTATTACCAGCTTTTCAGTCGTATGCAGTTTCAAGGACTTGGCTGGACTCGTTAAATAATCTAGACCGACGGAAACTCAGCCATCCGCGGCCGCCAACGGAAGTCCGCTGCAGAGCCCGCGGCCATATTGTTGAATGAATATTTTTTAGCCTGCAACGTGATTATAAGTGAGGTCCGTTAAAGAAGCGAGGTGTTGTGGTAGAAACAAGGAAAACCGTGACATAATGAGAGCAGTCATGCTAGTTTTCCTAAAAAAGTCTTTCTGGTAAGAAACACCCACGTTTTTATAAACAGATTTGCATTTGTTCGTTTGGAGATGGATGCTGACACCTTCACCAGTACAAGCTTAATAGGAGAGCAGCACTAGGCTTACAAACAAATACACTAAATTGGATATCAATTGAGGAGCGATTTGTTATGAAATTTTTGTAAAAGGCGGCAGGGCTGAACTTGAAACTTTAAGTCACTTTCATCTTTAAATTAATGAGGAGCCTTCGTAGTACTATGCTAAGGAAAAGAATCTATGCCATTACTTTAACGTAAATGTAGCTCGAAAAACAAAAGATACATTTCAGAGACTCAAAACAACGGTTTGGGTAACGTGAAAATCAACTGTCAACCTGAATTCTTGTGAAGAGGTTGCCACAGCTAAGATTGGGGCATCATAATTACAAATTTGTCATTTTCTGATGAAGGTTCTTCATCAAAAATTCCCTTTATTCCAATTTGTTAACCAGCGGCGCTATTCGTGTGAGTTTATTTTGTTTGCTGTCGCATGCCAGCAAACTTCGGTGACGTGCGACAGTTCTGCAGCATTTGCTGGGATTTCGCAAGGCATCAAGAGCACTGCTATATGTTAAGATCTAGGACGGGTTGCCTTGATGGCTTAATAGGAGGTTTTGAATGACATATCGAGGTTTGCCATCGACATGCGCGTGTCGATTTGATGCACGTGGAGTTGCAGGGATGATATTTTTGCGTGACCACCTCCCAAAGGGCCTGTTTTAAGTATCATGGATGCGCGAAGTTGAGTCGGAAGTAGAGAAATGATTTTCTTTATTAGACTGCTAACGAAAACTTCGACTCTTGCAATGTCGCGTCAGATCAAGCAATATCGACGTGAGGCACAGGTCTTCAGCAAGTGACGAACAGTTGGTGCATGGATGATGTTTGACAGCATTCATTAGAAAAGATTTCCCTGCAAATTTCATTGAACGACTTGTGTTACGTCTCCTGGTCGTGCCGCTTTGAAACGGAATTTGGAATTTCAATTTCAAGATTTTTGGTGCTGCTGCCTGTTTAATAATTTGCTTTGTATGATTACTGCTTCACATTTTATTAGTTTTGACAGTTCACCTTATTGTTGGTTACGAAATGAACTAAATTTACTTCAGAGAGGAAGTTCATGTTGGCATAAATGCCCATCATCGTTCTTTTATTGTACTACACCACATGACTTACGTAAAGTTTAGCTCAAGACTCAAGTTTTTTGTTTGGAAGTTTTCATGAAATTTGTAACAAGCGCCTTCTATATTTTTCTTTCCACCAAGCTTTCTAAGTTTGTATTTGTGAATTGAGTGTACATGGCCTTTTTTCTGCTCTTCAGGTTGTAGATTTTCACTTAAATCATCGTAAAAAACTGGTTTTCAATTGCAAACACCTGGATGAGCAATGATGCCCACGGCAGATCAGCACAGGTGGTTCCCCCATCACCCACATCATCACCCCGGGATTCCCCCTGTGCCACACCCATCGGAAACAGCAGTTGTCAGCGCCGGTCCCGGTTCTTTTGGGTCTAGTGTCGGCCCTGGAACACATCCTTCCGCAATTAACCCCTACATGGAGCCAAGCTACATAGAAGACATGGACGCCTATCTTCACCGATTTGATGGACAGAGTGCAGCAGAATACTATGGAATCAACATGCAGTATAAAGTGCACCAGCGGAGCCTCACAGCTGGTAAGTGGAAATACAGTATGAAAAATCATGCTTCTGAGCTATTTTTGATGACGAAGGCAGGTCTAGTTGGCAAAATTTGAGCTTGGCTTAGCGCAAATGATTTTGCTAGGGTCAATAGCATCTGTTAACCGTGCTACATCTTCTGCTCCCTGCTCTCAACGTTAGATATGTTATTCTTTGACAGTCACTGGGTTCCGTTGTTGTTGCTCTTTGCACAGCTCACCCCAACCGAAACTACAATGCGTCAACTAACACCATGTTAGTCTACCCATTCCTTCGCCCGGCGACGATGAAATCATTGAACCAAGGTGCAAGTCACATATTATACCAACGCATAAGCACTTACTTGCACACGATCACAGGCAGTTTCTTTATTTGGGGTGCTTGGGGTGCTGGCAAACGTTGGGCTACAGCCCAGAAACTTGGTGCTGCAAACGATGGGCCCTCCATGGAAGTGCTCCTGGTCAAGACGACCGGACTGTGTTGCATCTCTCATGGGCGAACGGAAACACTTTCCCCGCAACTTTCTTTAAACTGCGTACCAGGCAAGAAGGCTGCAGCACCAATTTTCCTGGTGAAACCTGGCCTAGGGTTGAAACCAGGACTTATCAGCAACAAAGCGGACGCACTAACCACTAGGCCAGGGCTACCAATGCGTTTACTAAACTGTTAGAAATGCTTGCCAGCCAAGGCCCGATTGTTCTATTGCTGCGTTTGTTTGTGCTCAAATCTTGTTCAGTGTGTAATGAACCATAACGCTAGAAATAGGATAGTAGAAAACTTGTTCTTATCCAACTAAGATCGATCATAGGAAGCACCTTACTTAAAACTCGTAGGTTCAGCAGGTTGACGTTTTGTTGCTTCATGGTGAGGCTTCAGTGCTGATGCAATGGCACTTTCCGACATTTCTTGCATTGAGGAAGAACGCCAAGTCAGTTGATATGTCATGGAACAAAACGTTCGCTGCCAAGGCGGGAATTTTAAGCTTTATTTAATACAGAAAACAAAGGTCAGGATATCGATTGTGAAACAGAATAGTAAGTTAAACATTATTTCTGAAGCTAAAGCGGTGGCAAAACTACTAAAAAAAACGATTTCGTTCTAAAAAAGAAAGGGAAAGTATAAAAACATATTGCGTTGCAAATCATGCCCAAAATGAAAAACACTTCCGCTCTACTGTCACTTTTAAGCTTCTGAGCAAAGCGTACAAATGCAGCTCCAAAGTGCAATTGTAAATCAAACGTTTTTCTTACCAGGAACATTTTATCTCTCTAACCATTGCAGTGGAATTTGACCACTCTTTAGTGTGAGATGCTTGGAAAAACCGCATACGCTGAGAGCGTCTCCAGGTTTCGGTGATATATTTTTTACCCTTCACTTTGCGACCGCTGTATTGTTTGCACCAGTGTGAAATGGAACGTAAATATTAAGACAGGTTGAACGAGTGAGGGAGCGCGTTCGTCGTTCAATGAAATTCGTCAGACAGCAGCCCGCTGGCGTAAGTGCTCAGTAAATAAAAGGAGTCCGGTCGGCATCGCTTCCTGTGACGAAACGACCGCCAAACTTTTCGCGAGCCAACTGAGCCGGAAGGAATCTTAATAGTAATGCATCGAAGAAAGACAGTGACGAATGGCCCGTGACCACAAACAAGTCGAATACGATAGAGCGATATCCAAATGACTGCGGTGATTAATAAGTTACAAGACTTTGCGAGCAGTTGCCATTGACACTAAAGCTACAACTGTCATCAACCCTTAGATTATATCTTGCAATTTTTTTTAGAAAAAAACGCAAAAATAGAATATGTCGAGTGAAGTTTTATGTCAAACAGGTTCTTTTGCTTTAAGGTTACGTATCCAACAGTGTCGAATCATGTGAAAGCTGCACACCGGCTACCAATATCACATTCACGGGCAAAAACGCATTGCCAGTGGCAATACTACATTTTTACGGATTACGCCGTTACAAACACTAACAATCAGAAAAGGCATCTTGCCAACTTCACCCGGGAGAAATGCGTTGCGCACCAGTCTGGCTCTGAAATTGTTTTACTCAAAATAACTCTGATTGTCCAGCGTGGCCCACAAACTTTGATGAGGAAACTCTGCTAGAAATGTTCGCAAATACTGACCTGCCAGCATTTGTGTTCATCTGCTGACAAAATTATAACTTCTTTAACCTGGAAATCGCACTCGTCTCAAGAACATCGCTTTAAGTCGTGGTGGGCAATGACATGGTATTTTTAAAAAAAACAAACGAACAAGGATGAGCAGGGCTCAAATTACCCTGATGATCCCTCGGGGCTGTGTCAAGTCGACCTCGCACAAGACTTGAACTTGCGCCGACGTTTTTCTTCGATCTGATGGATTGAGTGCGGGGCGACCAATAAAGGGATCTTGTTTCACTGAGAACATAATTGGGCAGCAATTTGTTATCATTCACTGCGCTAGATTTCAAAACAAGAGGAATGGTGTATTTTACTAAGGGCTTATCCTGTCATTATGGTTCTTCCCAGTATTGCTTTGTGAGCGAGGTTTTGGGAAGAGCCTCTGTCCAGGGCGTGCACCGATGCAGTGAAATAACTGTAAAGTGAACTTCTTTTGCTCTTCAAACGTTTTTTCATCAGAATTGGCATGGACTAACACAGAAATGCAAACAGCCATCAACTTGCTAATTAAGATAATCGGAAACGCTAAGAGCATTTGCCGGAATGAAACCGGCACAAGTCACATGTTGTCAATCGTGACAAGTCTGGCAGAATAAATTTGCTCAGGCGCGACCGGTAAGCGCACTCGTCCTGGCTTTGGCAACGCCGTAGCCTTGAGGCTCGGCGAGTGTTAGCAATTTCACTTATTGAGTTCGGAATAGTCAAATTGCTCGACACTGCAAATGAGAAAATTGCCGAAGTCGAGGTGGGAGCATCACTTTTCCTGAACATGAGAGTACCGGCGCCACTCATGTGACGCTGACATTAACTGCGTTATACGTCGTGTGCATTTCTTATTCTGGGTAGACTCACAAGCTCCAGCCTTCTCTCCAGGATCTGGGTTGTAGAGTTTACAACAGCAGATTTGCAAAGACGTCCTTCCACGCAGGAAAGATGTAATTTACTGAAACTATTACTTTATAAAACGGGTGTCTAAGACAGACTTTAAAATTGTCCCTGGCGAGTTAAAGGGATAAAACTCGAAATATATTGGCTATTACCAACATTCGATTTCACACATGTCTGAGAAAGTGCGGTACACTACCTCAATTGCGGATTTTGTGGTAACGCAATCTGTGTCCAAACTGAGGTACCTTAAATTCAAGTAGTACTACACCTTCCTACAAAAGTTATTAACAACATTATTGTTGCCAAATTCTGCAAAGAACATGACATTCAGATGAAAAAAAGATCATGTTCAGTGGTCGTAAAGAAATAAATTATTAAAAAAGCAACCGCCCAGCAAGTTGGCGCATGTCTGTTACAACGCTGTAGATTGGTCGTGATTTCGAACGATGCATTCCGCTAATGCGTGATAGCAATCTGAACATGACGCAACGTGCCACTCTTCATCGATCTGTAAATTTTGCCATGCTAAGCCAATTTTTTCACTCAATTTCACTTTTTTTACGCCAGAGATAATGTTTATCTTCTGATCTTAAAGTACATCACATGTCACTGGGTCCAGCTTTGTTTCGTGCTTTTACATCTCTATTTCCAAATGCATCGAAAGACTTTGACGTTAATTTGCCACGAACTATCCTGGTATCTATTCATAAAATGTTGCTGCCGGAAAGTTTTAATACCTGCTTCTGCGTTTGATTTGTATCTTGCTAATGAGGAGTCCGAAGAAGATTTTTTTTATAATAAAAAATTTTTTATTCGAAGATTTTTATAATAAAAAAATTGCTTTGAAAGAAAACTGCTTTGATGCTCACGAGTTTTCACATTTACGCTGTTTTCAGCATACTAGCAACTTTTTTTGATGAAATGCCGTCACCGGCTGTCACATCAGCAAACGCTTGACGCAGTGCAGTTTGGGTCTCGATGGGCATCTTTTTACGCGGCTAGATTGTAACGAAGGTTTTACAGAAGGTTTTATAGTTGAGTAAAGAAATGAATCCATTTAACTGTTGAAACTATAATCGTCTCGACTGCTTTTTCACGCTGGTAGAAACGAATAGGATTACGATCTCAAACTAAACACTTTGAATCGTAGAATTTAAGACCAATTGGAAAACAGTAGTTTGGTGGAAAAAACTTAGATGCATTTCATCGAGGATAGAAACATTTTCTTGAGTAGGCTTAGATCCAAAATTTAAGTTTACATTTTGCGTGTCTCGGCAGTGCCTCTAGCGTACGGCAGTGCCTCTGTCTCGGCAGTGCCTCTAGCGTACATGTTGAGCTTACGAGGAAATCAGCAACTTGTGAATTTTATAACCCAGTTATATCTGAACAAAGTTCGTGGCACGATTCGGAAAGTGCAGAAAAACCTTTCCCAACAATTTTCACACCAATCATAACGACCTTCAAAACAAAAGCCACCCACTCTGCAGTCAGTGTATCAAAACTTATAATGACCACAAAGCGGACCTGATTTTTAGTGGGGGTTTGCTCATAGGTAATAAAGTCCGCTGTTCATTTGGGAAACACACCTTTTTGTTACTACTGTTCACCTGCAAACGAAAGGTGCTCTTTTTCGAGATGACGCAACGTAATTTCGCCTGAGGGTGGCGCTGATCATGCAAAGAGCTGCTTACTGCATGCAGTCAGTCAAATGCGAATTTGAGGCAATAAGAAGAAATAGCACAGGAAATTGTCCTTGTACATAACCGCATGCCTGGCTGCCGCAAAGATCCCAGTGGGTGCTGAACGGCAGGCTGTGCAAGGCAGGCTTGCGTACTCAGGAAATATTAGCTGTAGTTCTTGGAAAACGCAAAACTGCACAGCGTCATTGTGAGTTGCTGTATGAAATCTAATCACCTTGTCTCAAGTTCTAATTAGCTGAACTCGCAGTGATGGCAGTAAACAGGAAAAGGTTAAAACAAAGTTAAATAAAAACTACTAAAAGGGTTTTTTTGAGCATGGCAGATTTGAAACCCCTTTCCTCTTGTCTAAAAACGGGTGCTCTCTTAGTTGTTAGGCATAATTTTCGTAATATTTGATTTCTTAGCAGTGTTTTAATTTTACAGGCATTTCTAGCTTTTGTAAAGTTCTAAAACTACAACATCTAGACTTTGAAAGAGCAGCAATGATAGACTCCGAGTTTCGTAACGCTTTTTTTGACGACGACACAAGCGGCGATGACGTAGCAGTTGTCAGAGACGCGTACGTGGCCCAGCTACCTCGCCGATCAAACTTTCATACTTCGTTGCTGCCGAGGAGATCGTCCTATTACTCGTCATCACGTTACGCTTTTGTTAAATCAACAGCTCGCGCCGAAGCAGAGAGATCATGCGTCCCACCGTCGTCCAACTTCCACTACCAAGGCCATCACCACTCGCCATCTGTGGCGACATCTGGCATTCCTTGGCTGAGTTCAACCTCCTCTCGCCCGTCGGTCTTTGCTCCACTGCCAGGAACTCCGCGCACGAGCAGCTCGAGCAGCCTGTGGGCTGCCCAGAACGGAAAAAGCCCCAGTGAAGTCAGCTGCTACCCAAGTTCGCGGCCTTCACCCATCAAAGTCGAAAACGGGTCCTCGAACGCGCGAAGCAGCGTCGCGAACAGTGGATCGACGCCGGAATGCGGCGACGGCGCCGATCCCGCATCGGCGAACTGTGCGCAACTTGAAACAGGCTGCGAGCCTCGTTCCTCGACCAGTGGCAGCGGCAGCAGCCAGACGCCATTCCATGCTTTTCCGACACCACCGAAAGACGACGGCGAAGCAAATAACCCTATGCCTCTTACTCCATCCAGCGCAGTTTCGAACACCAGCTCGCATCACCAACCGCTACTCCCATCGCGTCAAACCTCGCAGCAGGAGCCGCAAACCCCATCTTCACTCAATGGTGCCTGCCAACATCCAGCGCACCCTTCTCACCCTCACCAACTCTACCATCAAGGCGGTGTAGAGAGCAAGCATGCCGATCATGACCTCACAAGCTCTTCCATGCTTGCCTATCCCCATCCGTACATGACATCGAGGGCGGGAGAATGCGGCAGCGGGATTTCAGGCTACCATATCCCGCATGAAAATGTCAAATCAAATTCGACAAGTTCATACACGGCTAAATCAAAGTCCAAAAGTCGATCAACTACAGGTGAGTAGTTAGCAAGTTTGGTAATATGTTGCAGTAATTAACATTAGTGACACGTTTCACGATGCAAAGTTTTGTTTCAAGTAGACTAAGCGAGTTTGCACCAACTCTAAATGGTGCACTGACATTTTTCCCAATCGCATAAACGTGATGCAGTCGCCGAATGCAAGCGCTGGAAGGCTGTGTTCTCTCAGTGACGAGTGCGTCACTAAACAATCGCAGGTCATTCGGAAATTCCACGAACTGTGTAGGAAAGGTGTAGCCGCACAGGCAGTGTGCCTGCATTTGAGCGTGCTGATAGCGCTTTCCCCTGACCACAGAATTCGACGGCACCGGCGCGAACAATCAGACCTTGAGCGATGCTTCGCCGAACTGTAACATGCTCACGTTTTGTAAATCGAAGACAATTGTGCTCTCGCATCCGCCTGGTGGTTTTATCCTCATCGTTCAAATGCCAGGTTCTGATGAACTCGTGTGAAGTGTTCCTGACGATGATGGTCGTATTTTTGAAAAGATGCGAGGGTGCTATTAACGTTGACAAAGGACACGCAGTTTTTTATTCTTAACGGATGTTCATGTATTTGTAGCGAGTAAACCTACACTTTTTTCCTGCAGATTAAAATAGGTTTAAAACAGTTGTTTTCGTTCTTTCACAAATCACTTGAGATCTTATTTAATCGTAACTAGGTCTTACATAGTTTGATTGATACGACGGAATTGGACCAAAAACAATAGTGGCCGTTTTCCAAACCTGATTCGAGATAATGTTATTAAGCACGAAAACCACTTTATAATAAACGTTCTAACCACTCCTGCGAAAACTTTTGGTATTAACTTCTGCGCTCTACATGTTCAGCGTTGCTCATAACATCCGAAAGGCACTAAAAAATCTAGGAACGAATCTTTATCTCTTTCTGCGATCATGCGTCAATATTAGAAGATTTTGAACAATCATGTGGCTTACTTGTCCAATACACAATCTTACCCTGAATCACCCACACCGCCTTTTATTGACTCAGCAAATTAGTACTTCAAGTAACAGCCCATTTTTTAAAGAAAAACAAAAAGTTATTGTTCCTTCTCGTTCCAGAAATTGGTACTCATTGATCGCAGTGCTTCCAACGTTGCTTCGAAAGATTTAATATTTCTTCTTGATGTTTGTAGCTACCTTTTCCTGAAAGCTTTGCGAACTTGGCAAAAGGTTGCTTGCATTTTGCATTCGTTTTGCTGTGATTTATGTGTTGTAATGTAAACGTGTCTTTGCAAATGATTCTTTCAACTCTCAATAAGCCGTTTATCGTAGAAAACGTTGCGAGAACAGATTTTCCTTTTACAAGAGCAGAGCCAAATAAAATCGCAAAAATCATTTTTGACCAGAGCAGCTGTTACTTCTATATCTCGATGTTTCAAACTTTAATGCAATCATAACCCCATGGAGCCTTTGTGATCGTTAGGAACGGTTATTTATCAACTTACTAATAAATTGAAAAGCTTTTATGTGATGTAGTTGGCATAACAAAATGCTAAGTAACATTTAATGCAAAAATCGGGATTCTCTACCATTGTTTGCCTCCAGTTCTGGGACTGAATGTGCTCTACACACGTAGAGGTGCTCCATCAGCAGTTGAATTTTTACACTGATAAGACTTTGGTACCGATAAAGGTGAATATATGGACTTTTCATGAATATCCTAAAAAACTCCGTTTCTTCAGAAATGATATTGACAAAAATAACCTTAAAACAAAACAACAAACGCAAAAATTTTTCTTATGCAAACAGATTTAGCATAAGGTAAAAGTTTTTGAATTTCCTGGACATTCTACTAACACAAAACATTTTCCCAGTTAAATTTTTAATTTTGGGGTTTTCTGAGCACCGTCTGTATCTTATGAACCCTGATGAAAACTTTGGAGAAGTATGAAGTAGCATTCATTTTAGCTTGCAAAATATTTTGTAAACAAATCACAGGAAGCGGTTTTATTTACATCGAATTTCTTGCCTCGTGAATTTACAATTCCAAGGTCACTTTTATGAAATTTGTTAAAGTTATACAAAGCGATAAACCTGACGACTAATTTGCCTGTTTCCGAGACGCCAACACGATAAACAATTCGATAAACGATACGTTAATCAGTCTCTACTGGCGGTAAAACATAAAAAGAGGTTAATAACAGCATTTCGTGTTTGCCTTGACGAAGATAGCTGTATCAACTATCGCAACGTTGGCCAGTTTTTAAAGTGTTTTCATGTTGTACCGCCAGTAGAGCCTAATTACAGTATTCTGACGACTCATAATTTTGGAAATCGAGCACTTCCAGAACGACTATGACGGACAAATTACGTTCGTCTCTCAATGCAGCCTTCTCTCTCAACACGTAATATCCTGCTGCACTGTGTATCAAAGAATATTGAGGAAATAAAACTTCCGACAATTTACCCGATGCATCGAGTTCACTGTTGAAGCCGAACCGAAGATTTTTAACAAGATACCTTGAATGAATTTTGGTTTGAAACTTTAAAGCGAAGATCGCCATCAGTTCGTACAAGTCTTTCCAAACGTTTTGCTTTTAAATCCTGAAAGAATGCCTCACAATTGTTGCAGCTTGAAGCAGGTAGTTTCACTGCCATGCGAAATCACATCAGCTACGGGCAAATGGGAAATTTTGCATCTATACTTTAACAAAGTATGTGTTGCTTTGCGCAGAAATGAATCAAAAGAAAAAGACAGGGTTTTCACGATATTGCGGGGTTCACTTCATAACAACGTCGGCAGGCGGAATCATCTGCAGGCGTAAAACAAAGGACTTCCCTTCGGTTAGCGACTTTTTTGATAAGATCGACCTAAAAAAGAGCTGCCAATACGACAGAAGCATCAGTTTCATGTAATCGTTTGGCAGAGATTTTGCGTGAATGACATTTCCTTCTTTACTCAACGCGCCTTTGCACTGTGCGCACAGAACTGCTCGAACCTTAACGGCAGTTGTAACGTTTGCAGCACGAATGAACGAATGTTATATTGTAAACAGCGGCCATCTATCAAGAAGCATTCTGGACACGGCGCTTCTGAACAGATAACGCTCAACAGCTTTTCCTTTGCATGCGTAAATGCAGGATCGAAAAGTGTGCGGTGACAAGAAATTACACTTGTAAAGTTTATGTTTTTTTCTTTCCCCGTTTGTGCCTTCACAAAGTTTTCGAAAGACGTTATATAAAACTCGTGTGTGATCTGAAATATCGTTGAAATCAATCACCAGAAAACCTGTGCCAAACATATACTTTTGATTATTGCAGAAAGCGTTAACAGCTGAAGTGTAATGACACTCACAGCTGGGACCTAGTGACGCTCACAACTCGAGTACAGTGACCGAAACAAAGCTAACGACGCCTGCCGATGTCTTTGCGCTTTACAATCGCAGTAGAAACAAAGCAGTGACATAAGATAACATAAAAGCGAGCGAAGCTTGTTCAATTTCAAACCAATGTTCTAGCTTTGGTACCAGAATTGCCTGACACGGTGACCTGGCCACACTGATGTACATGTTATTTGTCAAGGGATTATCGTAAAAATAGTTGTAGTCTTTCGTAAAATAGACAAAAACGCATCTGCGACCATGAGAAAAACTTCCGTCATTAGCACAATTCCACGACAGCAAAAGAATTTCCCAATGGTTGTTTATCACAAGACGCCAGAATCGGCAGCTGCCGAAACTACTGGTGCCGCGATTGCTTCCGAAAGGCGAGAACGTCAAAGCTGACCGCTGCACAAGGCTACAAATTCAACCAACACCCCGGTCTGTGACGTTGATTAGGGGGATCTCTAGGTCAGCGCAGGTCGTTGCAGCCAAACACTAAGCACTGTGCTGAAGTCGTGCAAGATTCTCTGTGGCCAAAGCTAAAATTAAAAGAAATCCTAAATTGCGCAACCCAAACCGTTTCCTTTGCTCGGTTCATTGCAAAATTTCACGCAGGTGCAAGTTGCGTCTTGAAATCAATTGCAGATGGAGAGTTTGTGGCAATGTTAAAACTTTTGAGGTGAGCGTTTACGTAAACGATTATATTCCCAGATTTGCTACAGACTTGTTAGACAAATAGCTAACAGTGTGGCATAAGTGTGTGCTATGAACAATGTGATCCTGTCTATTTGACAATCTCACATCCAGTTTGGCTTCATCAGCGTCTGGACCGTGACTTCTGCTCAATTCAAGGTTAAACAACGGCAACCAGCATATTCGATGGAAATGGTTTTGACTGATTGTTAGTAATGGAGTCAGCGTTTAGAAATCGTTTTTTTTTCAAATCTTTTTGTGACTGGGCTTCTGAGGACCTATTAAGTTTGGTTAAACTACGCTGCGCCATTTTTGGGGTAGAAAGGCCAAAAAGCGTTCACAAAAAAGCGACACAACTGAATAACGGTTCAGCGAGTTTTACTACAGCGCGCTCACTTTCGCCGTTCCCAACACTGCCGTTTGATTACTTCTGCTTTAGCCTGTGTCCAGATTGGCTCGTTCGGGAAGCGAGCCATGATCGCCCGGCGACCAAGAACCGTGAATAATTTCTTTGCGGCCGCGCCAAGCGCATCGCTCAGTGTAAACACGCCTTAATTGGATTGAACTTTCGCTGTTCGCAACGGCATCAGTGCTCTCAGCATCCCTAAAATAAACTTGCCTTACTGCGCAAACTTTTCCTCAATGACTGATGATCAATCACTTGCATGATACAGTAGATACCACTGCAGCGGTTTGCGCCGTCGAAACAGAAATATAACTAACGTTTATCCCAACGATAGTGCTTTGTCTAAATAGCTGCCTGTGCTGTTGCACTATAGACAATTTCAGTTGTGTGGATCTATGCCTGGATGTGTCAAAACCAAGCTTTGCAATGCAAGTTTTTTTTAACTTAATTCTTTGCAGTTCTCTAGCAGCAGTGACAGCAATTGCTACTACTGGCCAATCAACTCTTTTTTGTTGAAAAGAATGTTAGTAGGAAATAGCATCTCAGGCTTGAATAAATTGCAGCTGGATTACGAAACTTATTGCGAAACGAACGACAATTCTAACTGCTATTGACGTGTTAGTGTGTACTGTACTTCAAGTGAAGTTAAACATTTTACACTCAGCATATAGATACGTATCACTTGCAATACGCATTGAAGAAACCGTAAGTGTTGTGAATAAGATCAGTGAACAAATCACAATAATTTTGGATACTCTTCCATTAACTGTGGATGCTTACAAAATGTTTAAAGGCGCAATGTAAACGACTAGAGGGAGGGAACGTAGCAGAACTGAAATTTAGTAGGCCTATAAACAAAAACACAGCTCTAGATGTTAGATGCTTGAAACAGTTGGCTGTAATTAAGCTAATTCTACCCCATTTGCTCTTTTTGGGGGTCAGATACTGCAATTTTCTTTATTGACCCCTTCCAGCGACCCTGTTAAATCTGTAGATGCGTCAAGTTAATAACGATTTGCTTTGCAGAGGGCCGCGAATGCGTCAACTGCGGAGCCACTGCAACCCCTTTGTGGAGACGTGATGGTACTGGTCACTACCTGTGCAACGCTTGCGGGCTCTATCACAAAATGAACGGACAAAATCGACCACTTATCAAACCCAAGAAGCGTCTGGTGAGCTGACATTTTAGGCAATGTCCCAAGCGTTGGCCATTTTTGGCAAGTTTCTTTAGTGTCGTTGTTAGGACAAAGGTTGTTGTTTAGCTAGACGAAACATAAAACAAATTTGATTCTCTGTTTAACCAAGAAAACAAATGAAATGCCGCTTCTCTTGAGATTGAGCAATGACGCAATTATCTTGACATCGCTAAGCATCAGGTGAAAATGACCCTATTAAGCAACGGCTGACACAACCATCCTTTCACACAATTGCGGCTCCTCCACGTCGCAATGCTGCAATTCTGACGTCATTCATTCAGCAGTTGGTCAGTAAATTTTCCACAAGGGGGCGTTCTTGGGCAAACCCTGCATCATCTGCAGAAACGATTCCCAGACTTTCAATACCATATTTTGACTTGTTTACATCTTTCACCGCAGCTCCTGGAATAAGCGCCTGGCAGTTTGGGGTCACAAAAATATCTGATAGGGCGATCGGCCTGAGGTTGGCGACCTTTGCGTTTGCACATCGCCCTGCGAAACGAGGCATTTTGAGATTCTCAACTATAAAGTTGCTAAATGGCATAGAACGCTGGAACAGTAAAAAACACAAACCTTAAAAACTTTGTTTCGTAAATGTTACGAAAAGACACCACTTTGCTGTTTTTTCTAATACTTGCCTTGGGCACGGTAAACAGCAAACACACAGTGTAAAGAAAATCTGACGAAAATTTGTTCCATGCTACACTATGTTTCAGCTGTTTCCTTAATTTTTGTCAAAGGCACTAAAGATACTTTCACAGAATATGTTACCACAAAGTATAAAAAGTAGAAGGCTGCAACGAAAGCCTGACAGGTGTTGTATTGTGCAATAACATAAATTTTATAGAATTTTTATTGAAACAGATTGTTAATCTGTAACAGTGTCACTGAACAGTCGGTGCATCAAACAAGAACTGCAACTCGAACCATAAAACAACTGACCAGGGTAAGGTGACCCTCTCGAGCCATGATATTGGCACTCCTGATCTCATTGTGTGAATCTAGTTACTGACTAAGGAGGGGAACAAAATCGTCGTATCTGCAGGGCGAATATTCAAATGAGAGAGGGTGAGTTTAGTTGCCAAGGTCTACGCAATATTGAAACCAGATCATCAGACCGCATTTTAAAAACGTTTGAAAAAGTTTGACTAACAGCAACTCAAACTTAAAAGAAAAATAATAAAAACGACAATTATTGTCATAGGCTTGGTTTGGTTGCACAAAGCAGGTTTGATAAGATTTGAATAACTTGACAGTTTTTTCGCTTCAGCTCATTTAAAAAAAGTACTAAAACTCATGACAACTTCATATTAAGATTCGATTGGCAACTGAATTGACTTATCTTGCTGAAACTTTTTTCTGAAATTAACTAGCTGCGAAGCAAGGTATTAATTAGTCAGTATTTCACATTTTCTGGAAATTATGATGTGTTTGCAATGTTGTCACAGTGGTCAAGTTTCAACAGCAATAATTTGCAAAAGCTTATGAACAATTAAAATTATTTTAAGCTTAAACAGAAATAACTCCAACGTGCTCTTCTGTAATTTCATCAATTTCAATATCAACATTAAGATGATATTCTGTCGATGGAAGAAAAATTGAAGTTATCCGTATTGGAACATAAATGCCGCCCAACTATCAAACTTACTTCAGAAGCTTTCTTCCACTAGCAACTTTGCACTTTTAGATAAGTTGTCTCGATTTATGCAGTAAATACACTCTTCATAAGCTGATCTATCAATCTCCTTTACTTTTTACGAAAAGGTGTCTTTGTTCCACCCTCGTGCTGCTAACCGTATTTCTATTGAACATGTTAACGTAGTTTACGAAGTGCAAAATTATTCAAGACTTGAAAAACAGTAAACGAAGGTAAATCAAACCTCTGGTACCTTTGTTCAGTAGCCTTTTATCATTTTTAATTCTAGCTGGTTCACTTTTTTGAAAAGGTAACGTAAACTCTTACGTGCGTTGTCATGGGAATGCCGTATCGATTAGGGGCTGGAGACTTTTCCTTCCCGATAAGCATCAAGTGTTGAAACGCGCTTCCAGAAGTTACAGTTAATGTTGCTTAAAAACTTGTTAAGGTCTGTAGGACCATTTCGAATAGCAGAAAGTATCGAAAGGTTGTGTTTAGCAAGCAAAAATCTAATCAATGAAAGGTAGAAGTGCAGAATGGAAAGAAAGCGTTTGTCCGAAAACAAAAAGAGCTAAAGCTTTGTATTCTGCTGATTAAACACGTTTACGTGAGGAATAGTATCGTGTCACATAAAATACTTCTTTCCGTGTTTGAAAGTGATACTAACCCTTTTGATCCTCTGCTTGCGTGTTTTTTGTACAGTTCCTTGTTTTCTGAGGTAGGTCACTTTTCATGACACGGTACATCAACACATTGCGTCTGACGCATGAGACCTGTCATTTGTTGTAGTTCGGATTTTATCGTTGACGCCTCATAATCGAATGCTTTAATACCGTAATTTGTGCTGAAAGCAACTGGTGGCTTGAGAGGCATTTAGAGGGAGTGTCAAACTGCGCTTTCGAAAATATTTTGTGTGCTCTTTGAAGCTACACATAACAACAAAGAATGATTGGGAAGGTCCGATGTCAATTGATTGCCACTGACTCTTCGTCCGATCAAGTGAAGGCAGACAGAAATTATCATTTTTGCCTGTTGCTTATCTTTTAGCGCAAGGTCACACCTCATAACAAAATTTTGTCAGTATTCAATACAAGCAAAAAATGAGAGAATCCTGAGCGCTATTAACGCTTGTCAGTTTCACACAAAGATGAGGCCTAGCCCCAACCCAACGGCTGTAGAGCAATGGAATTTGCGCTTAAGTTGCATGCTCGCGTTGTTGCAAGGAAATTCACTTAAAAATTTGCCAGTGCAACGATACAGTAATTGAAAGCATCCTGCACTTTGGGAAGTGTGCAGCTATGCTGTCATGTTCTTAGACCTGAGAAGCTTAAACCAATGGACACCAAAGCCTTATCTTTTACACAAATTTCCTTCACACACACTGTGAATTATTCAAGACGGCATATTATCCCACAACAGGTATCGTTGTCAAGGTGCACACGGGAAAATAATTACAGGCGTTTGATTACTTGCTACCCGCGGAAATTCTTGCTCGTCGGTTACTTTTAAAGTGTGAATTTTCTGCCAAGACGAGCACGGCTGTGTGCTCGCAGCTGGCACCAAAGTTTCATGAAGATAACTATTAGCGCGAGCGGCATTCTTGCCCATTGCGAAAACAGTTATGAAAAATTGATGTCAAAGTCCGCGTTCATCCCCGTGTTGACCCCGATGGTCTGCAAGCATGCAATCCTTGAAGATGTACAGCTGAAGAGTTACGACTTCTTGCATGGGTTTTGCTCATCACCGCTCCTGTCTATTTAACGTGCTTACGCGTCACTGTTGCCGTGACGACGCCGGCAGGGGATAGATCTGATAAGGCGTCCGGCGAGAGTTCGCTTTTTCACTGCTGGGACATCTATTCGTTTCCGATTTCCAGTCATCGTCTTGCCGCTCTGACTTCAGAGTGGCAGAACTGAAATGCGCAATTTGAACGCCTGTCATCTGCCAGGCATAACTGCTCATCATTTTCCTGCTCTGGGTCACGAGCCAAGACCTTGTAAACTACCAACAAGCGCCCACCGAGAAGCTTTCATCATCGAAGACAGCATATGGGATTTTGTCACTTAATTTGGTGCATAATTCGAATAGATGCATTATTGATGGTGTTTTTCAGTCACTCTTTTGTGTTTGGTATATTTCTGGTGAGGACCAGTCAAATTACAACGAGCTGCAGAGCACGGATTTTTTATCAGACTGGCAGCGACAGATCGGGCAGATTTTTAGTGTTTTACTTGTATTGGAAGACATAGCACAACTGTTGATTTTCAGGTTTTTAATCCCGTGACATTTAAAGACCATTTTTGACAGGCAAACGCCAAAGGTAAAGTAGAGGAGGAACCGCGAGCGGGGATGTCAGACATAGCGAAAGATTCAAAATGGCGGGCTTTATTATCTTGCAGGTCGCTTCTGCTTCGTGTTCAGCCTTACTCACTTGACTTTGATATGGAGTGATCTTTTGTTACATGCTTTGCTTCGGTCCGGATCACTGCTTGGTTTGCAAATTTGTTTTAAAAAGTTACAAAGCCATTATTATTATATATTTTTTCTGCTTCTGAGAACAACAAAGACAATTTTGTTTGAAGAGGCATTGTTTTACCGATTTCATGTTGCGAGAAAGTGGCAGTTACTTTCTGAGAACTGCACATCAGCTTGGGGCAAATTTTGATGTCTTTGTTACAAATCCCAACTTCCAACTTAAAAAGCTGCTTGATAACATGCGTCATCAACACCTCATCTACACCATCAACACATCTGCGTCATCAACACCTCACCAGTACAATTTTTGTGCTTAAATTAACTTTGTCAGGTTTCATTCGTTGCTTTTTGTTGATGTATTGAGGATCGAACTGAAAGTGTACTTTTTCCCAAAATTTAGAAAAACTTTGTCTGCTATTACAACCATGGTTTGATACTCAAAGGGCCAGCATAATCACACAGGTAACAATTTGACAGAGCTAAGGAGTTAGCTTAGACAGAGCTAAGGAGCAATCATTAGACCAAACTCACGAGTAAAATATTGTTTGTCTCTCTCAAGGTTTGACTCTCAAGGTTTGACTTTTTTGTGTGATCTACTCAGTATTGCTTGTTCTTCTACTTTGTCTCCTTGAGGTACTGGCAATCTGTAGGAATTGAGTTTCTGTTCCAAGGGGTACTTCCATGAAATCAAGAGCGAGCATGATCTTTCCAGTACTCCTCTCTTCACAAAGATAGGAGACCCAGTTTTAAGTGATGTCCCACAATTGACCTCTGACGACACACCAATCCAAAAAGTGAACACCTGTTCTCGTGAATGCCACTTGCGGACTACAATGGAGCAACAATGGTCATATGGGGAAGCCGGCATCGCTAGCAGTGAAATGGCAAGATTTAAGCAGATTACGGCGTTATCGAACCCAAATCGTGTTTTACGTAAACAGGTTAAGCGTGTTGTTGATGTTGCCGTGCGACGCGTGTGCTGATACACTTAAAGCGCAATCGCCGTATCTCCGGTGTATCTGCGCCTTAAACATCCGTGCCATTGTTGCGGTGCAACCAGCGTTGTTTCCAGCTCGGATGAATCCAGGTCGTTTTCGCGACTTTTGCCATTGCAAGAAGAACAACTACAGAAAATTCAGCCCGGTGACCTTCTGTCCCGATGCCTAGCAGAAGAGATGTGTTTGCACAAGTTTTTGCGGCATATTAGTCACTGCGAACTTTTGAAAACGCTATTTCTGCACCGACTTGTCTTGGCTCGTGTGTCACAGCATCCTTGCCAGAATGGATGGCTTGACCGGCTTTTCCATCACAGGCAAGCCATTATTTTTTGACACCTAAAGGTTTTTGAAGCGCCAGTCTGACGTATCGTCCATGTTGCTTTTGCTGCTGAACTGCCAGAGCATGAATCGCTACCATAAAGAAATTCACTAAATTTCTCCTCAGGTTAATATTTGCGTTTCTAATGGAGAAATTCCAAACAAAAGTAGCGAAGTAACAGGAGCACAGGATACTTCTGACTTAGGTGTTCCATGTATGACGTAACAATTGAGTAGCAATGTAGCATAAAATGTTAGACAACAATGTGAAATAGACGCTTCTGGCGCTGCAAAATTCCACAAACATTTTAAGAAAAGAGCGAAACGAAGTGCGCAGCATTGCTTCCCTTTCTAAAAGTTAATAATACGGTTTCATCAGAACGTCTCATTTCAAAACCAAACTGTAATTTGTTTAAGAATTTTACCACTAAGGCAGCATGTTGCGGTGCAAAGTAATTTGTCGTACAAAGTGCTGTCTTCCCTTTGGCAATCAAAGTCGCTGTCTGTGTCTAAGCCTAAGCCTAAGCCTAAGCCTAAGGCTTGACATTTTGATAACCTGGTTCTTCAAGGATTATCGAGTTCGCAAAATCTGCATCAACGTCACACTGTTTGGGTTGACGTCTGCAGATAAGCCTTCAAGTGCATTGTTGTATGTCAGGTGTGCTGGCAGTGATTGGAAGTGCCGCTTTGCTGCCAACAAAATTTAGAAACGAATTCATGTTAATGATGCAGCAAGCAGAAATCGAACATTTTTCTTCAATCAAATCTTCCCTAAGTGAAATCAACTTGTGAATATGAAAGGACAGCACACTGGGGATGCTTCATGAAAAGCTTTGATTTCTGCAAAATAAAAACGTTTTTTTCAAATCGTTTTGCAAGGAAAATGAAATTTCGTGTTTATGGCAAATTTCCTTTCAATCGGTACTTCATTTACCAAGTTAAGTGGTATCTAATTTAACGTGGCCATTCAGTGCAATACTTTGCGCAGCAACTTTTCTTGGACAGTCGTGAACAGCAACGGTCCTGAAAAATAAGAACATCTATTTTTTTGCAGTCTGCAGCAAGACGCGCAGGAACGAGCTGCAACAACTGCGCTACAACAACAACTACATTGTGGAGACGAAACGCCAACGGTGACCCAGTGTGCAACGCCTGTGGCCTTTACTACAAACTGCACGGGGTGAGTTGGTGTTTGTCGCACATTTCAGCGGTTAAATTCTGATTAGAAGACACGTAAACAGTTTGTGGTGGAATGAGGTTTAATAAATGCAAAACAGGTGACAGTCCAGCATACTGCGCAGATAACTGCAATCAGAACGATCTAAATGAGGGAGAATAGTAGAGAAAAACGGTGAAATGAATTTATTAACCCTTCTAAAGCCTGAAGCAGCAACTATCTCAACCACAACACACGCAGCTTTGCGTGTCACGCACAGAAGCGTGCGCAGAACCCAGCAATTAGTTTTCAACACTAAGCTCTAAAACTTATATGAATTCGAAAAGAAACCTGAGTTTTGCGCCTAAGTAATGGGCATTTAAAGAAAAAGACATGAAAGCAAAGTTGAAATATTTTTCTGATGCCGGGAGATCAGGTACAGGACGTAATAAAGCAATACATATCACTTGAACAGGTTGCTTTCTTGCAAGCGAGGTGCGTATATACTGTCCTGCTGGTGATCTGAGTCTTGCATTCCAATCTTCTGAATGAAAAGCTTAAGGGCAGCAATTCTAACGTCTTGTTTAAACATACTGATTGCTGACATGCATTGTATAACTTGCTGTTTTATTGTGTAAGCACGTTGTAAAGGTTTTTTCGTTTTTAACAAGACTTTTCTCCGAAGGTGAACCGACCATTGACCATGAAGAAAGAAGGCATCCAAACAAGAAATCGAAAAATCTCCAACAAGCTGAAGAAAACATCCGTTTGTCGCGATCCACGTTTCGACGCAGCCAACTTCAAGTTGTTCGATAGCACGGGAAGTTTCGGAGCGGCCGCCGCAGCCGCTGCCGCCTATTCAGGGCCCTTTGGCCAAATGCACACGTTCAGTAGTGTCCATCCCCACCACCATCCGCATCATCCACACATGCATCCTCACCTGGCTGCTTCTGCCAGTTTCGGCAGCACACACCATCCGATGTTATCAGGACCACACCCGCATTCAATGCACCCAACTTATCCTGCAGCTGCTGCTGCAGCAGCCGCTACTGGATCTGGGAGCTTAACCCTCGGTCTTAATCATCCGAATATGGTGCATGCCATGGGTTGAAAGGTCAACAGTGGGACTATTGACACTCGCCGTCTAGTTCGAAAGAGGACCAATGCGAGAGTTGTGCGTTCAGAATGGTGCGTGGATTACTGCCTAAAAAGACTAAGATTTCTAGCTTCCAGCAAGCTTTTTGAGAATCGCGACTGTCAACTACATCATACGGAAATTTCCTTGAAAGTTGGTGGAAGGCTGCAGTGTGCTTTGCTGTCGTCCTGCTGCTTTGATTTTAGGAACCTGTGAGTTTATCAAAAAAGAGACATTTTCCGTTCAGAGAGCTCTGGATGGTCAGACAATAATAACCAATCATGCTTGCAGCAAATAAAAGATTACTTATCTCGCTTGTGCTCTTCCAGGTGGTGAGCTGGTCCGCTGCTTGAGAAGAGGAACTGATGTTAATTGTTAAAATCGCTGGCACTGTCTAGTGCTTATATTTCCAAGAGTAAAGCTTTACTGAAGAGCCGCTGGCTGGCAACACTTTCCGCATCTGCAGCAGGTGTTTTCGCAAAACTGATTGTGTGTGAATGCAAGCTGTCAATTGCACGCTTGCAGAAGTTGTGTCGTCGGCGAAGTTGTCATTTCGATCGTGAATGTTGACGTATGTCCAGTGTTACTTCACTTTAACTCAGCCCATTTAGCTCTTTTCTGCTGGATCTGCAACTTCTGTTACCAATAGTTCCTTCCTGTTTTTGCCTTTTAAAAAATGTTTTTGAAACATTGATTGTGTCTTGAAATAATCCAAATTTACCAAACACTTCAAAAAAGTGCTCCTAATTTAAACGTGTTTCAGATACCTTTTCAGGTGTTTTTGCACAACATTTGCACAGGCCATGTTCGAGATCAGACCAGCTCCATACTGAAGTTGTAAAAATAGAAACGTCTATAAACTCTGGCTGATTTTCCCGATAATGGTTAAGCCTGGAATACAAATAAAACTTTCGGACAAGCATTTTACGCACGCATCGATTGAAAAAAAGGAAATCACAAAATACTAATAAAGCACTCAAGTGGCGAATATTTACAGTAGAAGCGGAGAAAAACGCTGTTTTTGTAAATGTCCTTTTCAAATTGCAACTTTAGTCGTTTTTTAATAAATTTGATCAAAGGTTTTGTAACTGTTTGATTTACTTTTAATTGTGCAGTTTCAGCTGAAAAAACGCAGAGCAATATTACACTTTTAACCTCAACTTCGTATTATCCAGCTAAAATTTGCTTGAGAATTAAAGCACTGCTTTAGCTTTTCTTTCAGCGAAGTGATTTGCATTCTTTAAAAAAAGCGTATGCTGGTCTGTTGTGCATTTCAACTTTCACTGTTTAGTCACATCAGCCTGCATCAGGCCGTTATTCGCAATGACGCATTTGTACAGGTCAGAGGTCTCGCTGTTCCAACATTCGCTTTATCATCGCTTTTAGCAACATTACAGCGTCAACACTAACGTACTGTGTTTTTGTTGTTTTTGTCGTTGTCTTTGCCAAAAATTCATCCCCATGAGTGGCCGTTTATTGTTTACTTTGCAGTAAATTGAATAGTTTTCACCATACGACAACATAATGCTTGATTCCAAGAAGGAGATGGAAGGAACTGTGGTTGATAGGATGGAAAATCTTGTTTGTTTTACTTTTATTTCCGTATTAACTATGATGTTTATGCTAGAAGTGTCGTAAAAGAGAGAAAACAAATCCTGAGAAAAATTCTTGTTCTGTTGCGTGGTCTAAAGGCAGTTTGTCGTACTGGAATGAACAAAGTAGAGAAATATTTATTAAAATTTTACCAAACTGCAAGTGCCCCTCTGAGAAATGTCTTTTTGAGCGTGTGAAAGCGTGGCAAGGAGAGAATTTACAAATTGTTGAAAAGCAGCAGAAGAAGCCTGGCCCAGCAATGATTCAAGATTGATAAAAATGGTTGCCAGTCTTTCGATTTGCTGGCAATGTTTCAGTTTCTTGACACAAAATCGTTAGCTGCATTAACTTTATTGCCATGTTAAGCACACTTGGGAAAAGAGGTGTGTCTGCGGATAGCACACTGAGGTGTGTTTGCGAAGAGCACATGCTTTCCACAAACTTGTTCGTCTAAATTCGTCAATGGGTGGGATGTAAACATTTATTTTTTAAGACTTTCAGAAGGTTTTATCCTTCCTACAAATTTAAGATCCGTGTTTGGCTTTAATGTTACCGTTTGAAGATAGCTACTCTACGATCCAATGCCAGTAAAGTATTAGTACGCTTAGAGGTTGCCAGACAACCACCTTCTTCCATTCGTCACTGAGCACAGCGCAGTTTTTTTAGTTTTTTTTTCATGTTAATTGATCCATTGCGGGAGAAACTTTCGCGTTAACTGCTTGCGAAAACAAAATCCAGATTTTCCTCTATCCAGCTGAAAGCCAGGAGACATCAAAACTTTAAGTGAAGAATTTTGTTGTAAAACAAAGTCATTTATCTATTTCGTATTCGTTACACAGTCATTGTAATCCAGTTTGGTGGAAATGAACACCAATTTCAGCTGAGCAACTTTTAAAAGATTTTGGCTTATTCTTAAAAAAGGCAAACATACATCCATAAAACTGACAAAACACAACAACGAAAGCTGTTTTAAGACACTTGAAGATCAACTGATCCAAAGACATCTGTCCTTTAGAGCTGGAGAGCTGGTCTGAAACACAGGGCAGCTGTTCTAACAACTATAGCTGACCTAAGGAAAACACAGATCTTCCTTTTTGTTTTGAATAAAATTGTCTGTATGTAGCTTCGTGTACAAGGGATGTTGAAGCAATTAAGCATTTCTTTTACTTCAAAACTATTGTGGATTGCTTTAGTTTGAGCTGGCAACAAGCCAGGAGTTTTGAATTGACCGTTTGCGCAAGTGTCTAGTTTCTTAGGAAATGCTTTAGCTACGAAGGTAGTCACCTTTATACAAATAAAAAATTGGATTCTGACAACAATTCAAGCGTCTGGTGCTATTTTTTCGTATTTCTTTTATACCTGCTCATCCTTCACACGCTATAGGGGTCAGGAAACGAAAGGTGCAATGCAACTCAAAATCTTATTAAGTTTTCCTGGGACATGTGACATCCGTTATTTTCAGACCAACTAATTTTGACTTCCCGACGTCCATTTCTAATCACGTACACAACAAAATCTGATCTGCGCAGCGAAACACACATAACATACAAATTTTATGCACTCTACGCCCAAAGAACTGCCTTTGTAGAGGTGAATTTTTATTTGTGTCTTGAAAACGTCATGCGCATTTTAGATCGTTTTTTTCTTCATAACAAGTCATGTTTCGCTACACATCAGATCACCCTAGGTAGTAGAGTGCCCCAATTTTCTAATGATAAGCTTCCAGGGACATTTTTGCAAAATATCTCTGGCACCATTCCATTTGTCTCTGAAAATCAAGAAAAGTCATGGAAGAACAGGCTTCTAACATTTTTCTAAGTATATGAAATCAGCAAAAAACAAGCCCCTGGGTAGTGGACCATCCAGATTTCCTGAGCAGGGATTTAAAGAATCTGTCCGTGAACGACTTTGGACCTAGTTTGGTAGGTGGTTGCTTAATGCGTCAAAAGTGGCTTGAGAATATGTCTTTTCAACTAGGTTTCAAACGTCCCAAAAGATTTTCACGCTAATCAGATTAAACGTTGGCGTATTTAGAAATGCAAAAATGCGTGAGAAGTGTACATATGCTATACCTAGCCATTTTCCATAAAGGATCATCACGAAGTGTGGATTTCGGTGTTTGTTCTGGCTGTAAACCAGATTTGGCGGTAAAGCGCTGCAGTGGAATATACTGTAGAAGTCTTGTGAAGTCGAATAAGCAACCATTGCACAAAAATAAATAATGGAAAAAATCATTTTATACATTTCTAAAATAATTATTTCCATTGTCAGCAAAATTTAATATTTGAAGCGCAAAACGTTCGACCGCATGCACCCTGGCTGCTTATACACACAAACCGAAGTGCAATGATAAAAAGTTTTGGCAAGTAGCGGGTCACAATGTCGGAAGAGTAATGTTACTTTAGAAAAGGCAAATAATGATGTGATGAAATTTACGCTGATACGGTTCAAAATCGTTGATTGAATTCAAAGTGACTCTTTTTAAGAGAAGAAGTTTATCCTGTCTTATTCTATAAGCACTTGGTTTCTAACCACCCTACTAAATCAAAAGTTTGTGTAAGAAATTGTTGTTTATAGAAAATGCGTTCCAGTTTGTTGGCAAGTCCACACCCATTTTCATTCGTGTGAGATTGTATATATTACATGTATTTGTAGTTTTAGTTTTTGCTTAAAAACGAAAAATTTAATAGAGTTGCAAAAAACGTTATTTTTTATTGTCTTTTTTGCTTTGTGACCATGTGCTTTTTCTACACTTCATGCAATTTACACAGATCTCGCAATACGTTCAAGCAAAAATCTACACACAATTTTTCAACAGAAGTCCTGAATGTAAAGAATGACTTCAAAAGATTATGTAAAAAAATGAAGATGACTTATGACTAAGTCGAAACGTTGGCATGAAGGAATATTTTTCTAATATTTTTTTTAGTTATTTGCGTGATTGGCGCAGACACAAAGTTCATATCACGCTAGTTAGAAGAACACAAGGGTACAAAGATGCTCATACCCAACGCTTCGCAGGCTAGGTGTTGATTGGTACACGAAGGCAATACTGAAAAGGAACGAACACTGACACCAGCAACTACTGCATTCGGTCATCGTCATACAGAAGCGTTACACAGTGAAAGAAAAATGGAAGGTTGCAAAAGCCATCGGACAATTGAAGTGAGAACATAAAGAAATTGGACGAAGAAAAGCATCATTGAACAAAAGCACGCATAGTGTTTCTAATCAAGGCATCAAATGCCCTGACGAAATGGGTAACTTGATGTGAGGGAACACTTACATTCCTGAGGATGTAATACAAAATTCGGTAGGAATTGTTATAAGCCACGCGGAAGCCTTCATTACTCGGCTGTGTGCATTGGCAGGCAAACAGTATATTAGCATGCAATGCGCACGAAACAGAGCGTTGTTGATTGCACTAGAGCAGGGCTTCTCAAACTATGCGTTGCGACCCCATTTGGGGTCGTGAAATGTAATTTTGGGGTCGCGATACAAATAGATTGAAAAATCAGATATACAAGATTTTGTAAACTTTGCAAGAAATCTAGAAGTAGGCCTCCTGTGAATTTATTTGTACTACAGTTTTAGAGGCAATACAGTGCTTCATGCTCTCAGTTATTTACTAGAATGGCTGCGTGAGCTGTCAAATGATAATAATCAACCAAGCACAACAATTTATGCGTTGTTATATCATGATGGTTTCAACGCATTGACCAGTACTGACGTTTGACGTTGTTGCATTCTTTCCGACACGAAGATATGCCTGTGTTTAGAACACTAGGTCAAGGGGCTAGGCTAACTGCTTTGCGAGCATACTGTCGTTTTAGACTAAAGTTAAAAGCTTCATACACAGTTTCGGAAGTACTTTGGAATTTGATTCAAGAAAAGTTGGATCCACAAGTTATACACAATTGAATTTCTGGGTGCGGAACACCTGCCATGCCCGGGATGACTTTGCGAAGTTATTAAACGACAAAAAGCTGGTAATTGGAATTTTCAAAACTTAGTTTATGTCTTTTTGATTAAGAACAAGAAATGAATGCCCAGTCCTTTATAATATAATCATAAACCCTTAGCCTTGTGCACAACATATTTGTGTGAAGGGGCAGTCTCAAAATTGAAAAATATCAAGTCCAAAAACCAATACTATTTGAAAAATATTGAGAACATCCTTCATGCTGCGTTGTCTTGTATCAATCTGGGAATGGATAATCTGTGTAAAAATCATCGAGTGCATCACGAAGTGGTTGTGCTTGATAACGTCTAAAAGCTGAATTGTGTTTTGTTGTATTATTCCGCCTTACTGTTTCCATTACGTAGAAGTCTTATTACTGTATAGTTACTTCTTGAATTGTGCGCATTTGTATGATTTCGCCACAGAAAAAAATGCTTCTTGAGATTAGTAAATGGACGTTACACATATCAATAACATCTAGGCTGTCCATCCAGGTCGCATAAAAAACTGTTTTAAATTGGTTCGCAGAACAAAAAAGTTTGAGAAGCCCTGCACTAGAGCACTATAGCGGCGTTACTGGTCGCCACAATAAAAAAGCAATAGCACCGTACAGTAAGCTTCTTTTACGTTGCATTTGAAAATATTATTAAAATTTTGACCCTGCCTTTGTATTTCGGATAGAACAAATCTATTGAACATGCAATAATGAATACACTTTTGAGACTAGAGGAAGTTTTTTTATAGATATGGTTCACTACAACATACTAAAAGAATGTAGAGATTTATGTAGAGATGTTTAGTAAAATGCGATTAGGTAGAGTAGTAAACAACATATCTTGTAGACGTTTATGTTATGAATGTTTTGAGCAGTAAATGTTTATGCTTATGATCCATTCGATCCTTGAGCTCAATGTGCTTTTTACTGCGCCGACTCAATTATGGTTTTCTTTCTCTAGTTGGGCTGGCTGAAGCGCAGGCGAATAAACACGCTTCTTACAGTTGGCTCTTTTTTGATGAGATTTTAATGATTTCCTAGGCGACGACTAATTTTCTCTTCCCAGACCAGCCGTGGCAGCGCTGGATCAGAATAGAGGTCACGACCGGGTTGCTGAGACATTTGGTGCAAAGGTTGGAAACGTCAAAACACGTCAGCTTTGCTTGTCCAAGCGACTGCACTGCGAGAAATTTGAGTTTTTTTATAGCAACAGCTTTTTAAACTACATATAAAATCACCAATTCTGTTGCACGTCAATTTTTCCATGCAATGTGCAATTTTGGCTGACATTGAATCTTACGAAGCGCAAGTGGTATGTAGCTGAGCGATGTTCCAGTAAGACAGAATCGCCCGTTAGAAATGACGATTTGTCATGTACTGCTTTGCAGCTGGCGCAACATGCATTGTCAAATGTAGTTATAACGAAAGCTACTCCCTTATTTGCTGTGGACGTGAATACTTGCAAAAACGGGTGCAGCAGTTGATACAGTTAGTATTATACTCATTTAGGAAAGATGCAAATTACAAATGCTTGTTAATAAAAAAGCAATTTTAGCATTTTCCGAAGAAAAATGTTTTCGGTGATTTTCGAAAAGGCAGCACATTATTTCTGTAAACTATTCAACTCAGCGGAATGCATGGAAGAGATCAAGATCACATTGAAGTTAGTAAATATCCTTTGAAAACGCATTTTCCTATAATTTGTCAAGCAGAACGTGCATTGCGCGGGATAGAATGACATGAAAAGCAGCCTTAGTTTTACTTTGATTTGATTCTGTTTTTATTACGGTTTTATTCACAGAAAAAGTTATGTTATTACAACTTCGTTCAAGACTCCTTAAACTTGTGTTGATTCAAACCAACAATTGAAATGTTTTAAAACTTGAACATACATGCTAATGAATAAATGTGACTTGATTGCTTGGGCTGAATTAGATAATATTGTCAGAGCCTACTCTATACCAAAACACAAGGGATTTGCAACCAAAGAGCCATGATGAAATATCGTTAGGCTCAAGATCGGATGCTCAAGAGGTAAAAATATTTTAAAGTTAGCCAATTCATGATTTAGTGAATTTAAAAATGCGGAGCATCTATATCACTGTACATGACCATACTCCAGACAGTGCAATAGGACATAACTGGGGGGCAAAGAAAACCATATACTAAGCAATTATATTTTGAACTCTTCTTGTGAGGATGCAGTACATGTCTGAGAAACTGTTCATGTAGAATGGATGAGGAAAATTATCTGCTACTCTGGCTATTTACGAAGCAGGCGAGGTTACATCCCCACGATAATTGTTTCATTCTCCACATAATTCCGTTTTGCAGGGCAAATGCCGCAAATTGACGTGAAATAAAATAAAACAGAGGGATGTTGAATCAACACTGGATTGAATTTTTTCACAATTTGCAAAAAGTAGGTAGATGAACGGTTCTTGATCATTTGGACTTTATTATGGAAACAGAACCAGTGATTTTAAGAAAAATTGTCAATTTTGGAACAAACTGACTTTTATTTTCCTCGTGAATTGTTATTATTCGATGAAATGTCTTGTATTAGGAAATAAAACTTTGCTAGCAAACAACTTTGCGTCTATTTGTAAACCTCGGGTGTGGCGCTTGTAAGTTGTGACATTCCGCACTAAACTGTGGCCACTTTAGGCGTCACAATCCACGCCGTTATTGACAGTCTGAGAGGCTCTAAGAGTGTATAGGATGTCAATACGCGGCAAACGCCTGCTGATTATAGGGCTAATGTCAGCATATTAGGCTGTGTAAAAAGTTGCGGCAGCGCACCGATGCAAGCTGGTAATACGTTGCTTGCACGTGTAATCTATCACGAGTGTCACCGGATCTCACACCCAACCAATCACTAGAACAGACTGGCTGTGTTCGGTGAATATCAAACTCTGACCACATCTTTTCATTACAGTTGCTGGGAAAGTATGTTGAGCAACAACAAACCGTGCTTCACGGCTTATGCGGACTTCGTCGACAGCTTTGATTCCCTGAGCAGATAATGCTTTTGGACGCTGCTGCTGATTGCGGGAGTGTTGAGAAATTTTGTTGATGTAATCAAAGTGTTTCGTGGTGGAAGCCCTCGTGAAGCTGCTCGCTTCTCCGAACACCTTTCTACCACAGGCGTTCCCAACCTTTCTCTGACCATGTACCCCTTCAGCATTTCGACAGACGTGCATGTACCACTAAAATTTCTCATGACAAAATATTTTATCGTGACTAATATTTAACAATAAGCTTATAATGATTTGTGAAAATAATATTCACTGATGTACTGTATGCATACAGTAAAATATTTGGAAATAAACAATATAAAAATGTATTATTCCCTTCTACTGCCAACCTTAAATGTAGTCCATCAGATAGGCAAATGTACCCATAAGGGTACATGTACCAGAGGTTGAAAACCTCTGTTCTACCAAGTTGATCATAGACGTTTGCTCTCCATCCAGAGATCAGTTTGTTTTTGCCATCGATTGCACCCTGAAAGAGGCTTGCTAACGATTAACAATAGGATAACTATATTTGAGAGAAATTCCAGATGTTCATTCCGAATTTTCTGATGCATTGCTTGCAAGTTCAACTGATCGACTGTCTGCGGGATTCCTAGTGTTAACTCAGCGAGTCTCTACTTCTAAGAAGTTGAACAGCTTCATCTACCTCGAGAGCATAAGACAACATTAACCTTTGACCTTTGATGTTGTTCCCTACCTTACAAAATCTACAACACTAGCTGCGTAAGACACGAACAATGCAAAATTGCTTGCGAGACGCTACTGCGATTGGTCTGCAAGGTAAGGATTGAACATAATGTAAAATTGTAAAATCGAGTATGTAATGCACATAAGGTCCACAGAGGAAAAACTGATATGAAAAATGCAAGGCATGGATTTGAACTCTATGAAAGGAAAAAAGCAAACAAGATGAGAAATCAAACTAATTTGCATTTATTCATGAAAATTGTGTGGAGCAAAGTCAGCAATTCAAGACCCTCTCTGAACAATCGACATTTGCTGCCATTTGGAGTAAAACGTATGTAGAAATATTTGTTATAAACACTCTCCAAACACGCAAGAACAGTGCATTGCCATCAAGAAAACAGAGGAAAGAGGCAGAATGACGCAGCTGAAAAAGCAGAAAGCAACTCATGAACTCAAACAGTAAGAAGAAATTAAAAATAGAGTTCCGGTGGGAAACTTTGGTGTATCGAACATGTGTGACGTTTAACTAAGACACTGAGACGGCCTACTGTTGTTTTCATGATGATGATGATGTGTTTTTGCCCGCAGACACAAAGTTCATAGTGCATACACACATTTTTTGCACAACGCAGGTTGATCGATGGAGGAGAGAAAAACCTTCACTCTCAAGCAAAAAAATATATATTTTTGATGCTTAACATACTTTTTAAGCTTACTGCACCTGAAATCAGTGCAATGGAATTGCAAGTTCCACGTTACCACTTTCTGAAGTGCGTTAACGAAGGCTACGTTTGGGAAAGAGCATTTTGGTAGAAACTATTAATGAAGCACAGTGCAGAAAATCTACGAGTCTGCCGATGATTGCAGAATATACATGCACAAGGTCCTGAAATTTTCCATGATTTTTTTATCATGTGCAAAACAAAATATAGAAGAGCTTGATCTGAATATTTTCAGAAAAGCAAGTTTGGTGGCTTTGATGAAAGCAAAGTTTTTTTAAATATTGTATTTGACCATACGTTGTCCAATTTTAACAGTTCGCTCAGACAATCAGGAGGAAAAATGTCAAAACGCATTCCACGTTCGAAAAATCTCTTAAAAATAGCTTATCAGCTTCGTGACATATTTTTGTTTTCTCTGGCAGTTCTTAAACAGTAAGCTCTTTAGCGACGTCAGACAGTAAGGAGCGTTTCTAATTGACGTTTAGTGGTCATTTTCACGACATTGGAAATCTACCTCAAACAAAATTGTTATGTCGCAGAACTTTCTACCAACCTCACTCATTGTCAAAAAATACTGTAATCCCATGCATTGAATGAGCTCCCTCATTTATGGCGGGACCACTCATGACAAACTCAAGAAGTTAAGCAATATGGTGGAGACGAGCAGTAAACATATCACCGTCTTTCAAGTGAAATTTTGCAAAATAAAATTTTGATGAGGTTAAATATTTGCTTTCGACGATATTAAGCTTTCAAACTTTTTCCGTATAGGTGGGGATTCGCTGGCTAGATCAGACTTTTGGAAAATGCACGGCGTATACCAGGGTGAAAGTGCATCCGAGATAAAACAGCACATGTAGTGTGTTCTATGCCATTCAGTACTGAAGTCAGGGCAGTGGCGAAACCTTAACGCAGACGTACAAATGCCGTTAACTCTTCTGAGGAACCTCGTTACGAAACCTTTACAACGGTTTTGTTGGACAGATAACAAAATGACCACTTATCGCAGATCAAGCTCAACGTTTCAGACTGAAACGGCAAAGGCACATCAACCACAATGTGGGGAACCAGACGTCGGCCACATGTGGTTGACTCCGGTCGCCACCGAAATCGCCTGCATGGGGTCACCCGCTACATGACTCAGCGTTAGGAGTCGTACATGACTCAGCGTTAGGCCGTTTGCTCTATTTGTGTGGCAGTTGAAGAAATTCAGACTGGGGCAGTGGACAAAACTTGGTGGAAAAAGCTGGCAATAACGGCAACGACTTACATTGTTAGTACTGTTTCTGATAATGTCATAAACGTAAGAGAGAGAATATTTGTTAAGTTTTTTGGAGCGGGGATGAGTGCTCTCCTTGCCATCATGCATCCTACGTTTGTTATGATGATAATTATGACGCCCAAGGAGGCAGACTATCAATTTAAGGGTGTCTTGCGGCAAAAACATTTGCATTTTGCAACATTTTTGTGCCTCAAAGAAGACATAGCAAAATTGAGTTTGTTCAACTTGTGGGGATTTAGTTGGTCTCCAGCCAGGTGAGCTACGATTGCATCATCTAACAAAACTACGGTAAGGTGTTGCTAAGCTGTTACAAAATGGCATTTGGACCATGTAGAGAAGGTTTGACCAAAGGATTAGGTGATTTTGGGCTGACAAGTTCATGCCTTGCGGACTGTAAGATTCCTTGCAAGATTGTTCAAACAACGAGACCATTCACCACTTTCCGGAAGGAGCAGCCCTCTTTTCAAAAGAGAGGTAAAAGTTTGAGAAAGCCTTGCAAAGATGGCAATGATGTTAAAAGACGAAGGCTTGGATGTACGAAAATATCCTACAGCCAACCTTCATGCACGGAAAAGGCGCTGCAGCGGGCCTGTAACCAGAAATTAGCAACCGGAATTATTGTATCTATTACAGGTCTACCAGCTGCATTTATATAAGGTTTAATGTTGCTTCAAAAGTGCAACATTACGTTGTGCTTGCTTAAAAAGAGGTAACTCTGTTAAAGGGCGGCAATAGCTCAGAGGGCGGCAATAGCTCAGTGGGCGGCAATAGTTTAGTGGATAAGTTGCCGCCTCCCAATAGGAAGTTTGGGTGTCAATTGGAAGTTTCAATTGGAAGTTTGGGTGTTCGATCCACAGCAATTGGCGGCGTAGCGCTCCTTGGGCAAAAGTGCTCACCTCAACCGCCCCGGAAAGAAGCACAATTCAGGCTTCGGCCTGCCACCAATTGCCGTCACCAAACCTAACAAAAAATCTCTGTTTGATGTAGTCAGAAAATTCACGTTGCTTTGGTAATCATCAGTTTGAACATCGCAGGTGTGCATGTTCATACTCAAAAAAGCAATCCTTTGATTGAACAAAAATAACGTCATATAGCAAACATCAATCGCCGATCTATAGTCGTTTGGTCTCAAAATTTAAAACTTTAGCAGAAAGCAAAAGTTGGGTCGTTCATTTTTGTAGTATTAAAATGTGGTAGACGGGTGCGTTCTTTGTGATGAATAGATCGAATTTCTTGCTCTTGCACATGTCCAAATTGATTTTATTTCTACCAACAACACTTTGATCTATCCTTGATGTTTCATGTAACACAAAATTTCGTAACATTTATGGACCTTGGCTTTGGAGAATTATTGAGCAGTGATGAAAAATGAACTCGAGCAAACCTTTCTGATCACTTTTTCTAAATATCACTGTCATGAATAAATGCAATAATGTAGTGATAGACACATCCGACAAATTGTGGTAGAATGAGTCAGTGTCTCCAGTCGCAGACTTCGTTGAAGGACCCGCAAAGATAACAACAGAAAAATAACTGAGCATAAATTAATAAAGATCAAATGGCGTGAAAAAAATAACTGAAACATGCAGGCCTGTTTGCGGGCGCTGGGACGTTCCGATCACAAAACATGCACTGGTTTCGGGGGTGCTTGAAAAATGAGTGTTTGCTTGCGACCGTGTTTTTTTTCGAATGGTACAAATGATGCGTTTTCTGAATGTTTTCTGCGATTATTCATGAAGTACTTCCTAACTTGGGTTCTAAATCTGAATGCACCTTCAGGTTGGGACTTGCAGCTATTTGCCGCAATATTTGTGAGTGTTTTTTTATGCCCAAAACAGCAATTTGTACAAAAACACACACCACAGTTATTCGTAGACCAACCGTCGGTGGTTTATTTCTAAATTGTTTCAGCTGACGTGTTCCAATCAGTTGTCACGTTCGTGCCAAAAAGCGTGCAGAACTGCTGACCGGTTAACACCTAATTGTCAACATCTTACGTCTGGAAGAACGTGCAAGGCTTATATGAAAGTGCAGAATGAAAGGTCTTAACTAATAAAGTGAGTGGCCCTAGAGGACAAGGATGTAAGACAGTACATCATCTTTGGTTTGAGAGCTTCGTGAATACAAAGCATACATAGAAGAGGAGTCGTAGCTGGTCAAAGCAGCTATCATTTCACCAGGTGACGACGTATGCGGGCAGAAACGACTCAGTTTGGCGACAAGTGGCAAAAATAACCCTTCAATAGAGCTGAGGTGAAAACTAAGAACTTAGTCTGTAAGAACTGGTTGTAGAAGAAGGCTGAAGCACTTTTGCGTTTGCTATGCGCTGATGTGACAAGGTTGTGTGCCATTGCCACCCATCTTCGTAGTTAATACCAGTTGGAAAAACATTCACAACCGAGTCGACCAAGGTGTCAAAGTTGGATGGTACAAGATCAGCTCACTGCTTTTTGCGGATTATTTGGTGCTGCTTGCATCCTCAGAACAGGGCCTTCAACACTCACTCGATCGGTTTGCAGTTGCGTGCGACTGACCTGGAATGAAAATTAACACTAAAAAGATCGAGTTATTCAGATTCTGTAAAAGAGTGAGTGTACGCTGCTAATAAGCGACACTGTACTACAGCAGGCCGGAAAGTACAATAACCTTGGTGCGATATNTAAGAGTAACAGAAGGCAGGACAAGAAGACTAATACACGGATTAGTAAAGCAGTTCTGCAGAAGAAAAATGGAAGCTTTCAGACACAACAAGTTTTCATGTTTTAAATCGGTCTTTCTTGCGATCCTTATCTACGGGCATTAATCTTGGCTATGATGAACAAAATTACCTTACGTACGATCGACAAAGGTGGTACTTTTGCAAAGATGCCACGGCGTGACACTTCGCGACACAGCGTGTCAGCTGTGAAATTCGTAAAGCACTGCAAGTAGAACAACTTCTCTCACTTCTTTTTTAAATCGCCAGCCGCAGGAGTTTGGCCACATGAGCAGGATGCTGAGGAAAAACTGTCGAAGAAACTCCGGTTAAATACATACATGGGCAAGCGAACGGAGGCCGACCAAGGGCCAGTTGGTGAAATTACATTTCAGACCTGGCTTGGTCGCGCAATGGTGTGGATGTGGAGTCTGTATAGGCGTTCTTTTGCCTTTAAATCTTAACACCTTGTGTTTTTGTGATTGTCATGTGACCACTTCAACTAATCATGTTTAACTAAAGGCAAAATAGCCTCAACATAGCTTTTGCCTCATGAGGCAATATTTACCTTACCTAGAAAGAGGTGGTACAATTTTTATCTAATATATTTTTTCTATGTAGGTTCTATTTTGCCTCATGAGGCAAAAACTAAATAAACTCTTCTTAAAAAACATTTTAAATGAAAAGTGTACTATCAGCATTAAATTGCATTTTGTATTTCTGTAGGGCATATTCACTGATACCTTAATTGGAAGCTTTCAGTGACTTGTATTTATATATATGAAACACATAATTTCAGTGATTCAAACCATTTTGCAATCAAATTGTTACAACCTGCTATTATCCTAAAAACCTGAAATAAGCAAGGAACAAAAGAAATGTTATGCAAGAATGGCAAAATAAAACAAGCATTGCAGTGACTGTGTGACGTAGAAACAAGCATGTCTGTGAATTAACATTGCAACGACAAAAACGATGTCATTTAATGACCTTGGTAAAAGCGATACACGTGTGTAATATACTTCCGTTTATTAAACATTATGGCAACATTTATAGTCTGAATGAAGACATATAATACCACCAATATCTTGTGTCAACACTTGCTACTAATTTTTACTATGGAGTTTTCATAATTTCAACTAAGGATTTACATATTTGTGGTGTACCCACACAAATGACTGTATCAAGTAAAAACAAGTATAAGACATACTTGACAAGATAACACATTGAAAACCAATATACTGCATTCTTGCAAAACACTTCACAGAGACTTGTCAGTATGACTGCAATTGCTTGCAATTGGTGGTGCTCCCAATGTTCGTCTCGGTTAATAAAAAATGACCCACATATTGCAACATTTTTTGCCACAATAAGTTTTAACACGCTTATGACAAATATTTTGATACTTGTTGCCTTGCGCCATAATCAAGAATGCTGTGCAGCATAAACATCCTTCCATTATGTAAACATAAACAAAAAACCGACATCCCAAGCTTAAAACTGTTTTTTTTCTATTTAAACTGCAAAGACTTTCCCCATCCACAGAGGGCTTGAACGGCTCTCTAGCTCAATCTGCTGGCGAGATATGGCTATATTTAAACTGGGTGTAATATATCCAGGGCCAAGGTTTGGGGGGTTAGAATTTTTTACCAATTTTTTGTTTTTTGAGCCATAATTTTGACCCCGGATATGCTAGAAAGCCAATCAAGTTCTGTAAAGACTCGGATGATAGCCTAGATTCCAAAAAACTTTGAGCCAAGAAATGGCTCATTGAGTTGGAGTCCAGGGCCAAGTAAAGTTGGCCAAATAGTCGCGAAAACATGCCCCCATATGACGTCACCCACAGAAAACCCCAAACCCCCAACGAATATTTTTTTCAATCTCAACTAGAAGACTTGCCGTATCCGTAGATGGTTTGAACAGCTCTCTAGCTCAATCGGCTGGCGAGTAATGGCGTTGCAATATTCTGCAAAAAACGTGGCGCACGGACTTAAAGGGTTTAAAGTTTTTTGACGACATCCATGTGCTACTAAAGATATCTAGCCTTAAAACGAAGAATCAGCATTCAAAGAAATCTCTAGTTGTGTTTATGTAAACTCAAGTTTGACTCACACAACAAATTTGAAAGATTCTACTTAACAGTATATATTGAAAGGATACCTTTCACAGCAAAAATTGCAGCAGCTGTTGATGCTACGCATGGCGTATATTTTGCACATGATAGGGATAGTCAGCTGCTTGAAGTGCGTAAAAGCAAAAATTTACTGAAACATTGAAATTACGTACAATCATATGAAACTAAGTAAAGTACACCAAACATTACACTGTGCTGGATTGACAGGAAAACAATAATAACAAGCCGTCATGTACATAGTGACATAAAAATACACAATAGTGTGGCGAAAGGTAAGTACTGTAAATTTTCTAACTTACATGAGGCAATATAAACCAAGTCATGCAGTATGTCTTTTAAAAGTTTCTACTGCTCGTGGGATACAAGTCTAAGCAGCTGAAGTAGGATCATTCCAAAATCTTTCGATAAATAGGAAAACGGGACTAATGCCCCATACTATCTCATAACGTTGAGCACAAGCAACAGGTTAGAAATTAAGCAAGCAAATAAAAATTAGCACATCTTCCTAGCTGCTTCAGAATGATTGGGAGTTTTAAACTTTTACCGATGGAAAAACAAGTTGCGCAAGTTGGAGATAGTTTACTTTTTCTGAATATTGTCTTATATGGCGATATTGCATACTGTGTTCAGGATTGTTCGTCACGGCACGAACATCTGCAACCAAGCAGAAAACTTAAGTAGTATTTTTCAAACTATACGAATCATCGAGTCTCTGCAGAGCGTTGTTGTTAAGAACTAATAGCCATAGATGTGTCCGCAGACTAAAGTGCACTACACTGTCAACAATAGCATATTCCAAATCAAAATCAAAGAAATATGAACCAGTCCAGAGAAACGCTTACGAAAAGAAGGCACAAAGAAAATACAAAAAGTAAGATGGTAACAGAATAAAAAGCGGACACAATGCCAAAGGTCGAAGTCAATGTAAAACCAGATAGTATATATTCCAAAACAAAATCAACTGCAATCAAACTGCAGAGTAAAACTTGGGGCAAAATCAACTAAGAAGACTTGAATGTTGCAATGCCCAATGAAACAAAATGTTAAAATTATAGAGGGAGAAAATCATTATAAAATATTAGAAACGTCCTTTGGTGAAGCCACTACTGCAACTGTTTTTTTTTTAGAGCAGCTATGTCTAACCCAAATGGCTTAATTGAGAAAAAGATTATGTCACTATCTTTAAAATAAAGGTTGACCAGGGCCGGACATTGAATAACATATTGAAGGCCGCACATTGAATGACTTTACTTTGATCTTACCAAACTGAATTCAGGTAAAGCTAATGTCCTGAAAGCGTTCAAATCCTAACTGCAATGGGAACAGACGTGGTAAAGTGACACTGAAGACCACCTGCAAGAAATTTCAAATTCAAGACTATCAAAATAAGGACAAGTTGTCAGAATGTAGGATACTTTTACTACAGCAATAACCTAAACTGGGTCGCACAAAACCCTTGACTGGGCCACATGCGGCCCGCGGGTTGGACTTAGCTGCTTTAGAGGCTGATCAGATGATAACAAAAATCGGAAAGTGATGATTGTCAATAACTGCAACAGTCATGACCCATTTAAATGAACGTATGTAAATCGCCATGTGAAACTGCATTAGTTGTCGAAAATCGTGTTTTGCTGTTCAGCGTGTGGTGTTCGAAGAGCACGTGTTTTTGAAACTTGCGAATAAACAAAAGAATAGCACCAAAATTCCCCCAAAAATAGTAGTTTATTGAAAACTAATGCTTAGCCATACGCGGGGACGGATTTACGCATCGGCCAAATAGGCCATGGCCTAGGGCCCCGCGCTTTTGGGGGCCCCGCGCAACGAACTTTTCTGTGACGATTCAATGTTAACTAAAAATTTGCAAAACTGCGCAGAGGCATAACTTCACAATTTACCTTGAAACGGGCGGAAATGCAAATGTCTAGTCTGCTCTAGACTCTTATCTGTACAGTAACAACATGACAATATTGCGCATCTGAGCGTGAGAGAGATTCAGGCCATCTGTATGAAAGCGGTTACAAAAAAAGAATGAAAAAGAAAAAAATGGTACTTGATGTTCAATTTCCACTGACAAAAAAGCTCGCAACAACGCAAGACCGCCAGATANTGCAAAATTCCGACAAAAAGCAAGATTGTCAGTTTTGGATCCNAAGTTTGGTTGTTTTTNCCAGATTTNCGGCAAACAGAGATTGCTTGTTGAAACTATATATGTTGGTTAAATCAGCTAGAACAGTTTCTCGCGAGCTTCACTGGGGAAAACGTGTCTACATTGGGCTTACTTCGTGGTTAACTGAGGGTGTTGTGACA